>Ga0316628_100000030_pt1 | contig 93847 bp, 72 predicted proteins | sample OWC_Aug_M2_C1_D5_FD_207648 | JGI IMG/M metagenome (GOLD analysis project Ga0316628, IMG submission 207648) | Wetland soil microbial communities from Old Woman Creek delta, Ohio, United States - OWC_Aug_M2_C1_D5_C | ecosystem: Environmental > Terrestrial > Soil > Wetlands | place: USA: Ohio...
CGGGCACGGCGACCTCGATGCCCAGGGTCCAGTCGGCCGGGTTCTGGCGGGCCAGATTCGCGTCCTTGATGTCGAGCAGGATGCCGGCCGTGCCGCTCGGGTAGTCGAAGATCGACGTCCCGACCTCATTGCCGTTGGCGATGTCGACGACGAGGACCCGCACGGAATTCGTGCCGAAGTCTAAGCCGAGGGCGTACTTGGCGGCTTTCGGGACCATGGAACCTCCGTAAAAATGAGCAGTCGCCCGCTTTTTCAGCCTCTATTATACTCAGCGCGGGGTCCGGAGCAACCGATCTTTGCGGGAACGTTCCCGCAAGAGGGCTCAAAAGGGACCGTCCCCGTAGGGGACCGTCTCTCTTGGGGCCGGTAGGGGACACGTACAAAGAGGACATATCCCCGCATGCCGGTTTGAAATATAATCGGTCCGACGTCACCGATATTCCCTCCGAGGAGGCGCCGATGAAGAGCCGAAAATTCATGGGATTCGCCGGCCCGTTAACGATCCTGGTCCTTCTGGCCGTCGCCGGATCCGCCCGGACCCAGCAAAGCAGCCAGGCCCAGCCAGGCCAGACGCCCAAGCCAGCGCAGCAAGCGCAAGCGGCCCAGCCGGCCCAAACGGTTGCGCCGAGCCCGCTCCCGCTGACCGAGGATCTGCTCAAGGGCTTCACCTCGCGCTCGCTCGGGCCGTACCGCGCCGGGTCGTGGGTGACGAGCTTCGCCGTGCCGGCCGGGCCCTCGCGCGAGCACCTCTACACGCTCTACGTCGGGACGCGAAACGGCGGCGTCTGGAAGACGGTCAACAACGGCACGACCTTCGAACCCGTCTTCGACGCCCAACCGAAGCTTTCGATCGGCGACGTCGCCGTGGCGCCCTCGGAGCCGAACGTCGTCTGGGTCGGGACGGGCGAGGCCTACTGCGCCCGGTCGTCGAGCTCGGGCGACGGCGTGTGGAAATCCATCGACGCCGGCAAGACCTGGACGAACAAAGGCCTCCCGGACTCCCACCACATCGCCCGCGTCCTCATCCATCCCAAGGACGCGAACGTCGTCTACGTCGCCTCGATGGGCCACCTCTTCTCGCCCAACGCCGAGCGCGGCGTCTTCAGGACCCTCGACGGCGGCACGACCTGGAAGAAGGTCCTCTTCGTCAACGACAAGATCGGGGCCGTCGACCTCGCCCTCGTCGAGTCGGCGCCGGACACGCTCTACGCGGCCATGTACGACAAGGTCCGCCTGCCCTGGCACTACGAGCTCGGCGGACCCGAGAGCGCGATCTACAAGACGACCGACGGAGGCCAGAATTGGACCCGGCTCGGCGGCGGGCTTCCGACCGGCCGCATCGGCCGCATCGGGCTCGACGTTTTCCAGAAGAACCCCGCCATCCTTTACGCCGTGGTCGAGAACGGCAACCGCCGCGCCCCGACGGCCCAGGAAGCCGAGCAGGACAACCGCCGCGGCCTCGAGCCGGCCCAGCGCACGCTCGGCAACGAGGTCTACCGCAGCGACGACGCCGGCAAGACCTGGCGCAAGGCCAACGCCGGCTACGAGGCGGCCCTCGATAAAGCGCCCTACTCCTTCAACCAGCTCCGGATCGACCCCGACGACCCGCAGACCGTCTACATCACCGGCCAGTCCTTGTTTTCGACGAACGACGGGGGCAAGACCTGGAAAGGGGTCAGCTGGCCGTCGAACGGCGTCATGCCCCGCGCCTTCGGCGACTGGCGGGCTATGTGGGTCGACCCGCTCGATCCGAACCGGCTCATCTTCGGCTCGGACGGCGGGGTCAACGTCTCCTATGACCGGGGCCTGACGAGCGTCCACGCCTACAACATCCCGCTCGGCGAGTTCTACGCCGTCGGCGTGGACATGGAGGACCCGTACAACATCTACGGCGGCCTCCAGGACCACGACTCCTGGAAGGGGCCGTCGAACGGCTGGTCGGGGGATATCTCGCTCGCCGATTGGGTCACGGTCGGCGAGGGCGACGGCATGTACAACTGTGTCGACCCGACCGACTCGCGCTGGGTCTACAACAACCGCGAGATGGGGACGATGTGGCGTTACGACCAGAAGACGAGCGTCCAGACCCAGATCACGCCGCGGCGGCCAGCCGGGGCGACGCGCCTGCGCTTCAACTGGACGCCGCCGATCGCCCTCTCGCCCCACAACCCGGCCATCGTCTACACCGGCGCCCAGGTCGTCTTCCGCTCCCTCGACCGCGGCGACCACTGGCAGGAGATCAGCCCCGACCTGACGACGAACGAGGACGCGAAACAGCACGGCGAAGGGAACATCACCTACTGCACGCTGACGACGCTGGCCGAGTCGCCGGTCGCGCCAGGCGTCATTTGGACGGGCTCGGACGACGGCAAGGTCCAGGTGACGAAGGACGGCGGCGCGACCTGGCTCGACCGGACGGCCAAGCTCGCGGCGGCCGGAGGCCCCGCGAATTTCTGGGTCAGCCGCGTCTGCCCTTCACCGCACGCCGCCGGGACCGCTTTTGTGACCAAGACCGGCTGGCGCCTCGACGACTACCGCGTCTCCGTCCACAAGACGACCGACTTTGGCGAGACGTGGACCTCGATCGCCGGCGACCTGCCGGCCGGTCACCCCGTCAACGTCGTCATCCAGGACCGGAAGAACCCCGAGCTGCTCTTCGTCGGCACGGAGTGGGGCGTTTTCGTCACCGTCGACGGCGGGGTCTCGTGGCGGCCGTTCCGGCCGGGCCTGCCGTCGGTCAAGGTCACGGACCTCGTCATCCACCCGCGCGAGAACGATCTCATCATCGGGAGCTACGGCCGGGGCCTCTATATCGTCGACATCTCGATCCTGCAGGAGACGACGGCGGGCGTCCTGGCCGAGGACCTCCACCTCTTCGACATCAGGCCTAGGACCCAGCGGATGACCTATGCGCTAGGCAACTACCAGCTCCTCGGCGACGGCCATCTCTTGACTCCGAACGAGCCGAACGAGTTCGCCATCAACTATTATCTGAAGTCGAAGATCGAGGGTCCGGTCAAGGTCACCGTGGCCACGCTCGAGGGCGAGGTCCTGGCCGCGCTCGAAGGCAAGGGCGAGGCCGGGATCAACAGGACGAGCTGGGACATGCGGCCCCGCCGTCCCGGCCGCAAGCCGGCCCCGGGCGCCTATCCGGGCTTCGGCTATGGACCGCGCCTGGTCGCCCCCGGCGATTATGTCATCACGCTCGAAGCGGCCGGGACGAAGCTCTCGAAGAAGGCCGTCGTCCGCGGCCGCCAGGGCTGGGCTGTAGGCCCGGTCCCCGTCGAGATCCGCTAGACCTAGAACGCGAGGTCGATGAGGAGCGTGACGAGGTTCTCCTTGAACTTGGCGACCGATCCGGACACGCGGTGCGTGTACTCGGCGTGGATGGCGATGTCGACCGCCGACCAGCTGCCGACGTAGTAGCGGGCCAGCGCCGAATAGGCATCGACGCGGTGGATGCCGTCGTCGCTCGGCGGCCGGATCCAGTTGTACATCACGGACGCCACCAGCCGGTTGTCGGGGCAGCCGGCCCAATCGAGCTCGGCCACGCCGCCCCAGAAGTCGTAGCGGCGCGTCGGATCGATCTCGTTGAAAGCCCGGTCGTCGGAACCGTAGAAAGCGACGCCCTCGAGGTTGAACGTCCGCCAGTTCAAGCTGATGTCGCCCCCGACCCGGTAGAAGGTCTTGTTCCCCTCGCCGTTGAGGTCCCCGATCGGCGAGACGATCGACCCGAGGGTCGAGGTCGGCTGCCAGCCGAGATAGCCGAAGGCCCCGATGCGCTGGCCGGCCGACTGGCCCTCGCCCTTGCCGAAGACCTTGGACAGGGTCAGATAGAGGTCGTTGAGCTTGTTGTTGTCAGGCGTGCCCCCCGTGCCGTTGATATAGCCGAGGGCGTAGCGCAGGCCGGGCTTGAAGCGGCCGGTGGCCTCCAGGCCGATCTGGTTGGCCGCGAAGTCGAAGCTGCTGCGCGTGCCGGCGAAATCGTAGATCTCGTACGGCTGCAGGAGGTAATAGCTGCGGCGGGAGCTGAGCAGGTGGAAGTCGGGCTCGAAGCGGCCGACGCGGAGGTTGAGCTTGTCCCGGACGATGTTGCTGAAGACGACGGCAGCCGATTCGACCGAAGCGAGCTGGCTCGGATTGTCGCCGGCGCCGGGGCCGTTGAAGTCGGCGGCCGGGTCATCGATCCGCGGCGTATAGACGAAGAAGTATGAGACGTTCTTCTTGACGACGCCGCCGGAGAAGAGATCCAGGCCGAAGACGTGGAAGCCGCCCGCGGTCTGGCCCCCGGCGCCGTAGAGGTTGTAGCCGGCGCTGGTCCGCACGCCGACCGGGAAGGCGCTCTGGAAGACGGTCTTTTCCAGCCCCTGCTGGCCCGGGATCTGGTAGCCGTTGTCGCGGAAGCGCTGCCCGAAATCATTGAGCTTGGGGTAGGCGACGTGACACATGTTGCAGTTGAAGGCATGCTTGCGGGCGAAGGCGGGGATGGCCAGCGCGGCCTGCGACAGGACGAGGACGGCGGCCAGGACGGCGAGGATGGTCGTCAGTGTCTTTCTCATGGCTTCCTCCTCAGCGAGGCAGGTCCTTGGCGGCGATCGGCTTGACGTCGGCCACCTCCGGGTTGAGGCTGTCGAGCGCCTTGATGAAGGCCACCAGGGCGGCCTTCTCGCGGGCCGAGAGGCCGAGAGGCACCATCAGTGGATCGAGGTTGGGGTCCCTGCCGCCGCCCCGGTCGTAGAAATCGATCAGGGACTCGAGCGTCTTCTCCGAACCGTCGTGGAGGTAGGGCGCGCGCCGGGACGCGTCGCGGACCGTGGGCGTCTTGAAGGCGCCCCTGTCGCGGGGGTCCTTGGTCACGGCGAAGCGGCCGGCATCGGGGTTCTTGGGGTCCGCGTGCGGGACGCCGAGGTTGTGGAAGCGGCCGTCGCTGAAGTAGGGGCCCCAGTGGCAGGCCGTGCAGTGGCCTTTGCCGTTGAAGATCTCGAGCCCTTCCTTCTCGAGGCGGGTCAGGGAGCCGTGGTCGCCCCTGGCATAGCGGTCGAAGCGCGAGTCGGTCGTGACGACCGTCCGCTCGAAGCAGGCGATGGCCTCGGCCACCTGGTCCACGGTGATGGGGCCCTCGCCGTAAACGGCCTTGAACTCGTCCTGGTAGGCCGAGATCTTGGACACGGTCTGGATCATGGCCTCGTGGGTGTTGCCCATCTCGACGGGGTTCTGGATCGGGCCCTTGGCCTGGTCCTCGAGCGAAGGCGAGCGGCCGTCCCAGAACTGGAGCGGGCTGTAGGCGGCGTTGGAGACCGGCGGGGCCCGTCGGCCGCCGAGCTGGCCGTGGATGCCCTCGCTCGTCGGGCCCTTGTCCGACCAGCCGAGGGCCGGGTTGTGGCAGGTCGCGCAGGCGATCGTGCCGTCGGCCGAGAGCCGGGTATCGAAATAGAGCTCCTTGCCCAGCCGGATCTTCGCCGCCGAGGGCGGGTTGCCGGGCGGATGCATGACCGGCGGCAGCGGCCCGAGCGGCTGGGGTCCGAGGACCTGGGCGTTGATCCGGGTGATCGGCGGAGCCTTCTCCTGGCCGAGGGCCCCGATGACGCCCACGGCGGCAAGGGCCAGCAGGGCGACGGGCAGAGCGGCGAGGCAGACTGTCCTACGCATAGTCATCCCTCCTTGATCAATGATCCCGGTGGATCCGATTGCTGAGTCAATATTATTAATAGGGTTTGGCCGCGCGGGTGTCAAGGGGCCGCAATTCTCCGGGGCCAAGGCCGGTCCGGTCACCCGGAGTGGGGAAACCGGCCGAAAAATGCTAGTATGGTTACCGGTGCGAAATGGGAAATAGGTATCATGTCCCCCATTTTTGGCCGTTCGTCCTGGGGCTGTTCCTGCTCTTGGCTCCGGTCCATTCCCAGACGCCCAAGGCCGACTATCCGATCGCGCCGGTCCCCTTCACGGCCGTCCGGCTGACGGACGCCTTCTGGGCGCCGCGGATCGAGACCAACCGGACGGTGACCATCCCCGCCATCTTCAAGAAGTGCGAAGAGACGGGGCGGATCGACAATTTCGCCATCGCCGGCGGGCTCCTCAAGGGCGAGTACAAGGGCGAGCGCTACAACGACACCGACGTCTACAAGACGATCGAAGGCGCCTCCTATTCGCTCATGGTCAGGCCGGACGGGGCCCTCGACCGCTATCTCGACGGGGTCATCGCCAAGATCGCCGCGGCCCAGGAGCCGGACGGCTATCTTTATACGCCCCGGACGGCGAGCCCCGGGAAGGTCCAGCCGGGGACCGGCGCGGAGCGGTGGGCGGAGCTGGCGATAAGCCACGAGCTCTATAACGCCGGGCATCTCTACGAAGCGGCGGCGGCCCATTTCCAGGCCACGGGCAAGCGGACGCTCCTCGACGTCGCGCTGAAGAACGCGGACCTGGTGCGCCGGACGTTCGGCGAAGGGCCGGGGCAGCGCCAGGGGTTCCCCGGACATCAGGAGATCGAGCTGGCCCTGGTCAAGCTCTACCGGCTGACGGGAACGAGGGATTACCTGGACCTGGCGAAGTACCTCCTCGACCAGCGCGGCCGCGGGGTGGCGCTGAAGCAGTACCCGCCGGGGAACCGTTTCGCGATCTATAATGACCCGGCCCAGATCCAGGCCCATAAGCCCGTCCTCGAGCAGGACGAGGCCGTCGGGCACGCCGTGAGGCTGACCTACATGGCCTCGGGCATGGCCGACATCGCGGCGCTCGCGGGGGACCGGGCCTATTTCGAGGCCGTCCGCCGGCTCTGGGAGAACGTCGCCGGCAAAAAGATGTACCTGACCGGCGGCGTGGGGGCCAGGCACGACCGGGAGAGGTTCGGCGAGAACTACGAGCTGCCCAACCTCACCGGCTACCTCGAGACGTGCGCCTCGATCGGCATGGTTTTGTGGAACCACCGGATGTTCCTGCTCACGGGCGACGCGGCCTATCTCGACGTCATGGAGCGGGTCATGTACAACGGCGTCCTGGCGGGCGTCTCGCTCGACGGGACGATGTTCTTCTATCCCAACCCGCTGGAGTCGGACGGGCGCTACAGGTTCAACAAGGGACGGGCCGATCGGGCGCCGTGGTTCGGGGTGGCCTGCTGTCCCGGCAACGTCAGCCGCTTCCTCCCCTCGGTCCCGGGTTACGTCTACGCGACGAAGGGCGACATCCTCTATGTCAATATGTTCGCGGCGGGGGAGGCCCGGATCGCGGTGGCCGGGAATACCATCCGCGTCGAGCAGAAGACGCGCTATCCCTGGGACGGGAGCGTCCGGCTGAAGATCGTGCCGGAAAGGAAGGGCGAGTTCGCCGTCCACCTGCGGATACCGGAGTGGGCCCAAGGACGGCCGGTCCCAACGGACCTCTATCGATATAAGGGAGCCGTCTCCGGCGGCGACGCCGGGCGGGTGCGGATCCGGGTCAACGGCATGACCGTACGGGTCGATCTCGACGAGGGCTTCGCCCGGATCCGGAGGACATGGAGGGCGGGCGATACGGTCGAGCTCGTCCTGCCGATGGAGGCGAGGCGGGTCGTCGCGGATCCGGCCGTCAAGGATGACGAAGGTTTCGTGGCCATCGAGCGCGGCCCCATCGTCTATTGCGCCGAGGCCCCCGACAACGACGGGCGGGCCCTGAACCTCGTCCTGCCCGCGGCCACGGAACTGAAGGCCGAATGGAAGGCGGACATGCTCGGCGGGATCGTCGCTCTCACGGGCGAAGGCCTCGCCGCCGACCCCGCCGCGGTCGTCCGGGCCAAGCAGGGCGAATCGCGTGACGCCGCCGCCGACGACGAGTCCGAGGCCCCGCCCGCCTCGAGACGCTCCCTCCCGCCCGGGGCCAAGCTCGTGCCGTGCCGCCTCACCTTGATCCCTTATTATGCCTGGGCCCACCGCGGCCCCGCCGAAATGTCCGTCTGGCTATTTCACTCGTTTTAGAGTGGCGGTCGTGTAAGGCCCGAATTCCCCGCCCGGAGGCGCGAGTTCGAACGTTTCCGTGAACTCGTCCGCCCCGGCGATCTGATAGGTCTCCCGGGCCCGCCACCCGGCGCCGATGTTCTCGATCGCCTCGGAAACGAAGACGATCTTTCGGCCATCCTCCGAGATGCTCTCGAGCCTGTACTGGTTGACGAATCCCTCGATGTGGAACTGCCTGAGGACGAACGTCTTACGGGCCTTGTCATAGCTGATGTAGCCGAGATCTTCGTGGATCTCGCCTTTGGGATTCTGCTCGGTCGGCCGCCAGCTCGACCGATTCTTGACCTCGATGAATCTGTCCTTGAAGATAAAGCGGTAGCTGCGCTCATAATCCCCCGTGCCTGGCTCGCCCGACCCCTGGCCTTTCCAGTTGCCCAAAAAGCCCCTGAGAGGCTGCCAGACGTCCTGCGGCGGCGGGGTTTGAGCGAACCCGACGTAGGGGACGGCGACGATGATAAGGACGATCAAGATTCCGATCGATCTGATCTTGGATCTCATGAGGCTCTCCTTTCGCCCCATATTAAAAGCAATCGACGAAGCGCGCAAGCGTGGCCGAGGCGGCGGAGTCCCCTGTGCCCACGCTCTAATGAAAGGAGTTGCCCGCTACCGGCTTCGGTCTGTATATTAGAAGGACCGAGGAGGAAGACAATGACAAGAGCTCGTTTGGCGGGAGTCCTGGCCGGCGCCCTTCTCATGATCTTCGCTTCGGCCTGTTCCCAGCCGCCCAAGGCCGATTATCCGGCCACGCCCGTGCCCTTCACGGACGTCCATCTCACGGACGCGTTCTGGGCGCCGCGCCTGGACACGAACCGGACGGTGACCATCCCCCACGTCATCGAGGAGAGCGAGCGGACCGGACGGGTCAAGAACTTCGAGCTGGCCAAGGCCGCCCTCGCCGGCGCGACCGACGGCAAGTACTGCAGCCGCTTCCCCTTCGACGACTCCGATGTCTACAAGGCCATCGAGGCGGCCTCTTATGCCCTGGCGACCGGCGCCGATCCCGAGCTCGAGAAGTCCGTCGACGGCCTCATCGCCAAGATCGCCGCGGCCCAGGAGCCCGACGGCTATCTCTACGCCGCCCGGACGATCGGCGGCCCGCCGCCCCAGCCCTGGCTCGGCAAGGAGCGCTGGTCCTATCTCTACATGAGCCACGAGCTCTACAATCTGGGGCACCTTTACGAGGCCGCCGTGGCGCATTATCAGGCCACCGGCAAGAAGTCCCTGCTGGCCGTCGCCGTCAAGAGCGCGAACCTCGTAGCCAGGGAGTTCGGCCCCGGCCGGCGCACCAATCCCCCCGGTCACGAAGAGATCGAGATCGGCCTCGTCAAGCTCTATCGCGCCACCGGCACCCGGAAGTATCTCGATCTGGCCAAGTTCTTCATCGACGCGCGGGGCAGGACCGCGGGCCGCGTCCCCTACGAGAACGACGGCCGCGCCGAGCTCCTCTACGGCGAATACGCCCAGGACCACAAGCCTTTCGTCGAGCAGACGGAGGCCGTCGGGCACGCCGTCCGGGCCGGCTATCTCTACGCCGGAGCGGCCGACGTCGCCGCCCTCACCGGCGACGCGGCCTACATCGCCGCCCTCGAGAAGATCTGGGCCGACATGGCCGGGACGAAGCTCTACATCACCGGCGGCATCGGCGCGGCTGGGGGCTGGGAAGGCTATGGCCCGCCGTATCGCCTGCCGAACCTCAGCGCCTACGCCGAGACTTGCGCCAACATCGCCACCTTCCTCTGGAACTCCCGCATGCAGCGGCTCGGGCTCGATGCCAAGTACGCCGACGTCATGGAGCGCATCCTCTACAACGGCGTCCTCTCGGGGATCTCGCTTTCCGGCGACCGGTTCTTCTATCCCAATCCCCTGGCCTCGTTCGGCCAGCACGAGCGGGTGCCCTGGTTCAGCTGTGCCTGCTGCCCGCCGAACGTGGCCCGCATCCTGACCTCGGTGCCGGGCTATTTCTACGCCGCTTCGAACGACAGGGTCTATGTCAACCTCTTCGCGCAGGGGAGGAGCCGGATGAAGGTGGCCGGGACCGATCTCGAGCTCGCCCAGACGACCGAGTACCCGTGGAAAGGCGACATCAAGATCGAGGTCAGGCCGGCCCGCGAGGCCGAGTTCACCCTGGCCGTGCGCATCCCGGGCTGGGCGCTCAACCGGCCGGTGCCGACCGATCTCTATGCCTATTCAGAGCCGCCCCAAGGAGAGCCGACTCTCAAGGTCAACGGCGAGGCGTTCGAGCTCGGCGCCCTCGATAAGGGCTACGCCCTGATCAAGAGGACGTGGCGGGCGGGCGACGTTGTGGACCTCTCCCTGCCCATGCCGGTCCGGCGCGTCGTGGCCAACGAGGCCGTCGAGGCCGATCGCGGGCGCGTCGCCGTCGAGCGCGGTCCCCTCGTCTATTGCGCCGAATGGACCGACAACGGCGGGCGCATCTCGAACCTCGTCCTCCCCGACGGCGCGGCCCTCACGGCCGAGATGAGGCCCGATCTCCTCAACGGAGTCGTCGTCATCAAGGGCGAGGCCGAGGCCGTGGGCGAGAAGGCCGGCCGGGTGGTCAGCGAGAAGACGCCGGTCACTTTGATCCCGTACTATGCCTGGGCCAACCGCGGCCGGGGCGAGATGGAGGTCTGGCTGGCCCGCGAGCCGTCCAAGGCCCGCGTCGTCCGCGAGCCGGGGCTCGCCGCCAAGGCCGCCGTCGCGGCCTCGGACGGGGCGGTGAACCCGAAGCGCGCGAACGACGGCTTCGAGCCCGAGAGCTCCGACGACGCCGCGGGCTACATGCATTGGTGGCCGAAGAAGGGAACGGCGGAGTGGATCGACTACTCGTTCGAGACGCCCGTGCGAGTCTCCGAATCGTCCGTGTACTGGTTCGACGATACGGGCGGCGGGGGGTGCCGCGTGCCCGCCTCGTGGCGGATCCTCTATAAGGCCGGCGAGGAGTGGCTGCCGGTCAAGGCCGCGGGCGGATACGGGCTGGCCAAGGACGCCTGGAACACGGTCAAGTTCGCTCCGGTTAGGACGAGGGCCCTGCGCCTCGAGATCAAGCTCCAGGAGAACTGGGCGGCCGGCGTCCACGAGTGGACGATCAAGTAGCCCTCACCGATCGGTGAAGATCAGATAGGGTCGGACCACAGGAATATTAATATTTATCAATAGTGTATGAGCAATTTTTGGGCTCAAAAAGGTCTTAAGTACGAGTTTTGGGGCCAAATAACAAGAACCAGTTCCTTGACAATATGTACATTTGTGCATATATTTTGGGCATGAAGCAACGATCCATCAGGAATGGGGGCGGGATAAAAAGAGGTCCCATTGCGGCGCAGCCAGGAAAGACTCGGATCACAATCCGTTTGGATAATGAGATCCTGGAGTGGTTCCGGGAGCGGGCTGAGGCCAAGAGGGGCGGAAGTTACCAAACGATGATCAACGCCGGGCTTCTTGACTTTATCCGGCAGGGTGGCGAGGGCCTCGAAACGCTCTTGCGCCGGGTCATCCGCGAGGAGCTGGACAACAAGAATCCAAGGGACTCGCTATTTTCTATCCCACCCGGCAAGCTCTGACAATGTGGTTCTGATAAAGATCTTGGGGCGAGCCCCCTTTGGAGGCTTTAAAGGCCAGGAAGATTAGATTCTAACACGTGCTTATTGTAGGTGTGTGTTTTTGTCCTTAAAAACAGCGACTTAAGGCCCTTTTAGGGCAGAAATAATCGTTAATTAACTGATAAATAAGGGATCTGCTATGGTCCGACCCCATCTAGATCCGAAAGTGGCCGGCGTCGAGAAGCTTGAAGAACGAGCGGGCGCAGGCCTCGAGGTCGCTGGCCGCGTCATGGGCCCCGTCGTAAGAGCAGCCGAAACAATAGAGATGGAGCTCCTCGAGCGACGGCCATTTGTAGCCGTAGCTGCCCGGGCGGGGGAGCTGGCACAACTCGGTCGTTTCCTTCATGGTGCAGGTCCCCGGCAGGTCCATGAAGTCCAGGGACCTGCGGGTGCGGACGAGCTCGGCCCCGATGACGCCGCAATCATAGCTCAGATTGTGGGCGACGAGCCTCGTCCCGGACCTCGCCGCCGCCTCGAGGAACTCGTCGAGGACTTGGCCGAGATCACGGCCGACCCGCCGGGCGTGAGCGTGGGTGATGCCATGGACGCGGGTCGCGTCGGCGGGGATGCTGAACCCCTCGGGCCGGACGATGTGGCAGCGGGCGCCCTCGCTGCGGCCGCGAACGTCGTAGCGGGCCCAGGCGAGCTGGACGAGATGCGGCCAGTCCTCCGCGACCTCCGGCGAGAAGTGGCGTGAGCGAGGCAGACCCGTCGTCTCGCAATCGAAAAAGAGGAGCGTCGGGGTCTCGGCCGGCATCGCGACTGATTTCCGTTGATAGGTTGACCCAGAGTCAAGGGCTCTGTCAAGAGGAAAGGGAGGGACGTTGACAGGGGCCCGGGGCGGATGTAAATTCAGACGGCCTTGAGAGGAGGGAACATGAGAAGGATCATCGCTCTCACCGCCTGCGGCCTCCTGCTCGGTTTGGCCGGATGCCGGGCCCAAGCGCCCGCGAACGAGGACGAGCTCGCCGGCGTGACCCAGTTCGTCGGGAACGGCTCCTTCGAGGAGATGGACGGCCCGAACCCGAAGGGCTGGACGCCGCGGAGCTGGCAGCGCGACGGCGACGCCGCGTTCGCCGTCGAATCGGCGGGGCATTCGGGGGCCCGGAGCGTCTCGATCTCGGCGGTGAAGGGGGCGGACGCGTCGTGGATCGTGACCGTTCCCATGCGCCCTTACTCGCGCTACCGGCTCAGCGGCTGGATCAAGACCGAGAACCTCGTCCAGGGCCGCAGCCGCGGCGCCCAGATCAACGTCGACGGCGAGCAAGAGTGGCGCACGCCGCCCGTCACCGGGACCCAGGACTGGACCCGCGTCGAGACCGAGTTCGACGCCGGCGCCAACGACGCGATCGAGGTCACCTGCCTCTTCGGCGGCTGGGGCCGCGCCACGGGCAAGGCCTGGTTCGACGACGTCGAGCTCGTCCGCCTCGCGGGCAGGACGCTCGACCGTCCCACGGCCGTCATCGACGGGGACAAGACCGGCGCGCCGATGTCCAAATATATCTATGGGCAGTTCATCGAGCACCTCGGGCGCTGCATTTATCAGGGGATCTGGGCCGAGATGCTCGAGGACCGCAAGTTCTTCTGGCCGGTCGGCGAGACCGAATCGCCCTGGAAATCGGTCGGCGACGCCGCCCTCGTCCGCATGGACAAAGTCAGGCCGTTCACCGGCGCCCAGACGCCGAGGGTGGCCCTGGCCGGCAAGACGCCCGGCGGCCTCGTCCAAGACGCGCTGGCCTTGATCGCGGAAAGGGAATACGTCGGCCGGGTCGTTCTTTGCGGCGACGTCACCGGCGCGCCGGTCACCGTCGGTCTCATCTGGGGCGAAGGGCCCGAGGCGCGGCAGACGTTCGCCGTCCACGGCATCGGACGCGACTATAAGACCTACCCGTTCACCTTCAAAGCCGGCGCGTCGACCGCGAACGGCCGGCTCGAGATCGCCTCTTCGGGACGCGGCTGGTTCAAGGTCGGCACGGTCTCGATCATGCCGGCCGACAATGTGGACGGCTTCCGGCCCGAGGTCCTGGCCCGGCTGAAGGAGCTCGACGCGCCCGTCTATCGCTGGCCGGGCGGCAACTTTGTCAGCGGCTACGATTGGCGCGACGGGATCGGCGACCGCGACCGGCGGCCGCCGCGCAAGAACCCGGCCTGGCAGGGCGTCGAGCACAACGACGTCGGCCTCCACGAATACATGGACCTGATGCGGCTCATCGGGGCCGAGCCCTACATCACCGTCAACAGCGGCCTGGGGGACGTGGCCATGGCCCTCGAGGAGCTCGAATACGCGAACGGCGCGGCCGGCACGCGGATGGGCAAGCTCCGGGCGGCCAACGGCCATCCCGAGCCGTGGGGCGTCAAGCTCTGGGCCATCGGCAACGAGATGTACGGCGACTGGCAGCTCGGGTACATGCCGCTCTCCGACTACGTCAAGAAGCACATCCAGTACGAGGTGGCCATGAAGGCCATGGACCCCTCCATCAAGGTCGTGGCCGTGGGGTCGGTCGGGCGCTGGAGCGAGACCATGCTGGCCCGGGCCTCGAACCACATGGACCTCATCAGCGAGCATTTCTACGTCGGGCACCGGCCGGGGCTCCTGTCCCATGTCAGCCAGATGCCGTCGGAGGTGCGGCGGATCGCCGAGGCCCACCGGAGGTATCGGGCCACCATCCCGACCCTCAAGACGAAGGCGGTCCCGGTCGCCCTCGACGAGTGGAACTACTGGTACGGACCCCACGTCTACGGGGAGATCGGAACCCAGTATTTCCTGGAGGACGCGCTGGGCGTGGCCGCGGCCTTCAACGAATTCGCCCGGCAGAGCGACGTCTACGCCATGGCCAACTACGCCCAGACGGTCAACGTCATCGGGGCCATCAAGACTTCTAAGACGGAGGCGGTCCTGGACACGACGGGCGTCATCCTGGCCCTCTACCGCCATCAGTTCGGGTCGATCCCCGTCGCGGTCGGCGGCGCCCCCGAACCCCTCGATGTCATGGCCTGTTGGAAGGACGAGACGAAAAAGGTCCTGACGCTGTCGATCGTCAACCCCACGAAGCGGGCGATGACGCTCCGACTCGACGCCGGGAGGCTGAGGCTGCCGGCGACGGCAAGGCTGTTCCTGGTCGGCGGGACCGACCCCCGCGCCTGCAATGTGCCCGGCCGGCCGCCGCAGGTCTCGGTCCATGAGACGGCGGACGCGCCGTTCGGAGCGAAGCTCCTCGTCCCGCCGATCAGCGTCAGTTTGTACCAGATTGGGGTCGGACCACAGGAATAAGAACCTTATCAACAAGATAGGTGCGATTTCTAAAGCGAAGACGGCCTTAAATCGATGTTTAAGGGCGCAAAAACGCAGGCTAGGGCTTGGCTGAATCAGGATTCATAACGATATCAGTGATTTGCTTTCCCCCCCCAAAAACGCGAGTTTAGGGCCCTCCTTTGCGCATTTTCAGGGTCCTAGTTGCTGAAAATAAATATATAGCTGTGGTCCGACCCCGACAGACTTACTATCGGCTGTCCGGCGTCTTGGCGAAGCGGAGATGGCGGACGCGGCCGGCGTAGATCCTAAATCCGTCGACGCGGCCCGTGGCGTCGCGGGTGAACCTGATCGTTTGGGAGCGCACGCTGAAGGCGTCCGCGTAGACCGGCGCGAGCTCGAGACGCTGGGCCGGGCGGAACCGTACTGTGAGCTTGCCTTTCTCCACGGCCACCCGGTAGGTCATGTCGATCTCTTCGCTGAAATAGACCCCGGCATAGGCCACGAGATCGGCCGGCCCCGGCGCGAAGGCCGGCACGGATTCCCAGAGCCTGGGCTTGGACCGTCCGTCCGATTCCGTGAGCCTGACCGGCGTCCCGGCCCCGCCGACCTCGAACGCCGCCCGGCTCGAGCCGTCCTCAGAGGCGAACGTCGTCGCGGACACGGCGATCACGCGGTCCCCGGCGATCCTCAGGGTCTTGCCGTCCTTGTCGATCTCGACCTTCAATGAGGCGTCGGTGAGGGGCTCGCGGTAGGTCCCGGCGTAGGCCTTGAGCCTCGCGGCCGCGACCGGCACGGCCGTCGGCTTGGCCGGCTCCGTGAGCTTCCCGGCGAGAAAGACATCCGCGACCTCGTGGGCGAGCCGGGTCGGATCGGACGCGGTCACGTTGCTGAGGACGGCGATCGACAGGCGCGAGCCCGGAAAGCGGCCGAGGAAGGTCTGGTAACCGGCCGTCGACCCGCTGTGGCTGACCTCGCGGACGCCCTTGTAGTCGGTCACGACCAGCCCCTGGGCATATTCGTTCTCGAAGCCGTCGTTGAGGCGGCCGCGCCGCTCCAGCTCCTCGATCAGGGCCCGTCCGCCGACCCGGGGGGTGTCGAGGTTCTCGTTCCAGATGAGCAGGTCGCCGACCGTGGTCAGCAGGCCGCCGTTGCCGATGACGTCGGTGAACGACATGTTCGTGAAGAACGTCCCGTCCCGCCTTCGGCCGTACGCGGTGGCCCGGTCGGGCACGATCTCGGTGAAGTCATCGCGCCATTGGGTCCGGGTCATGCCCAGCGGCTTGAACAGCCGCTCCTGGCAGAAGGCGTCCAGGCTCTTCCCCGAGACGCGGGCCACGACGACGCCGAGCAGCGTGTAGCCCGTATTGCAGTAGAGGTACTCGTCGCCCGGGCGGAAATTCAACTCCTTCATGCGGCCCACGAGCTCCAGGATCTCGTCGATGGTGTGGACGGTGACGCCCGTCGGCCGCCCGGAGAGGGCCAGCAGGGGCCACTGGCTCCTCAGCCCGCTGGTGTGGTTGAGGAGATGGCGGAGGAGGATGGGCGTCCCGAAGTCCGGGACCTCGGGGACGTACTTGCGCACCGGATCATCGAAGGCGAGCTTGCCGTCTTGGGCGAGCAGGGCGACGGCCGCCGCCGTGAATTGCTTGGCCACCGAGCCCGACTCGAAGACGGTGTCGGGCCTGATCGCCACCCCGTACTCGAGATTGGCCATGCCGTAGGCCTTGATCAGGACGGGCTTGCCTTCCACGGCCACGCCGACGACGCAGCCGGGCGTGTCGCTGTGATCCCAGAGCTCGAAAATGCGATCGACCTTGGCCTCGGTCGAAAGCTCCTCAGGCTTGGCGGCCGGCGCCTGGGGCCGGCCCCAGACGGGCGCCGCCGCGGTTGCGGCGAGGATCAGGATCAGGGCGATGAGGGCTCGTCTTCCGGGGTCGATCATGGACGCCTCCTTCCTCTCGGCGGAAACTCCGGCCATCATAGGTTCCGGATCGAGAGGTTGTCAATTCCCGGCCGAAGGTCCGGCCGCTTGACCGGGCCCGTTGAAATGGATATCTTCCTTGCCATCGCCCTTCCTAGGAGGAGCATCATGACATCCCGGATCGCCAAGTTCAGGACCTTCCTCGCCCTGTCGGTCGCCGCGGCCCTCGTCGTCGCCTTCGCCGCCGTTCCCGCCGCGGCCCAGCAGAAGATCCACGAGGAGTACACCAAGAAGATCCTCGAGTTCACGACCGATCCCGCCTTCATCACCAAGTACGTGAACTATCTTCCCTATGCCGAGGGCGTCCCCACGCCCCTCGAGGTCCTCGGCCACATCGCCGGGGCCAAGGACGTCCTGTCCTATTCGGCCGACGTCTACAAGTACATGCGGGCCCTGGCCGCCGCGACGCCCCGGGTCAAGGTCTTCGACATCGGCAAGACCGAGGAAGGCCGCGACTGGATCGTCGTCGCCGTCGCCGACGAGGGCACGATCCGGGACCTCGACCGCTACAAGGCCATCAACGCCAAGCTGGCCGACCCCCGCGGCCTGAGCGAGGCCGAGGCCCAGTCCCTCCTCCAGCAGGCCAAGCCGATCTACTGGGCCACGGGCGGCATGCACTCGGGCGAGACCGGCTCCGTGGAGATGCTCATGGAGCTCGCCTACCGCATCGCCGTCGACGAATCGCCCTTCGTCAAGACCATCCGCGAGAACGCCATCACCCTCATCACCCCCATCCTCGAGGTCGACGGCCGCGACAAGCAAGTCGACATCGCCATGGCCAAGCGCAAGGACCCCAAGGCGAACGTCCCCTCCCGCCTCCTCTACTGGGGCAAGTACGTCGCCCACGACAACAATCGCGACAACCTCGGCCTGGCCCTCAAGCTCTCCCAGTACATCCTGAAGGTCTCCCTCGACTTCCACCCCCAGGTCATGCACGACCTCCACGAATCCGTCTCGTTCATGTATATCTCGACCGGCACCGGCCCCTACAACGCCTGGCTCGACCCCATCACCGTCGATGAGTGGAACATCCTGGCCTACCGCGAGGTCGACGAGCTGACCAAGCTCGGCCTGCCCGGCGTCTGGACCCACGGCTTCTACGACGGCTGGGCCCCGAACTACGCCTTCTACGCGGCCAACGGCCACAACGCCATCGGGCGCTTCTACGAGACCCAGGGCGCCGGCGACGGCTCGACCCGCGTCATCTCCGCCTCGGCCGACCGGGCCTGGTTCCGGCCCAACCCTCCTCTCCGGACGGCCGTCTGGTCCATCCGCGACAACGTCAACTACCAGCAGAGCGGCGTCCTCATCGGCATGAACCACGTCGCCGCGCTCAAAGACAAGTTCCTGGAGAACTTCTACCTCAAGAGCAGGCGCTCGATCGCCAAGGCCCGCGCCGAGGGCCCGGCCGCCTATGTCTTCCCCGGCGACGACCCGCGACCCGGCCAGCAGGCTCGGCTCCTGCGCCAGCTCCAGGCCCAGGGCGTGGAGGTCCACCGGGCCGACAAGCCCTTCAAGGTCAAGGACGCCGCCTACCCCGCCGGGACCTACGTCGTCCGCATGGATCAGCCCTATTCCCGGATGGCCGACATGATGCTCGACCGCCAGTACTTCAACGTCACCGATCCCGCGCCCTACGACGACGTCGGCTGGACGCTCGGCCCGCTCTACAACGTCAAGACCGTCCGCGTCGACGACGCCTCCGTTCTCGACGCGCCGATGAGCCTCGTCAAGGGCGAGGTCGCGGCCGCCGGGGGCCTCACGCGGCCGGCCAAGGGCGCCGTCCAGGCCTATCTCATCAACCACAACGCCGACAACGTCCTGGCCACGTTCCGCTTCGCCCGCCGGGACCTCAAGATCCTGGCCGCCGAAAAGGACTTCGAGGCCGCCGGCCGCAAGTTCCGGGCCGGCTCCTTCATCCTCAAGCCCGCCGACAACCCCAACGACCTCGAGGCCGTGCTGGACGACTCCGGCAAGCGCCTCGGCTTCGCCGTCTTCGCCGCGGCCGCCGTCCCCGAGGTGCCCACGCACGAGACGGCCGCCCCTCGCGTCGCGGTCATGCACACCTGGCAGAACACCCAGACCGAGGGCTGGCTGAGGATCGCCCTCGACGAATACGGCATCCCCTACGATTACATCGACGTCCACGCCGTCCGCGACAACGCCAAGCTCCGCGACAAGTACGACGTCATCCTCTTCGGCCCGTCCTTCGGCGACGCCCTCGGCATCGTCAACGGCCTCGGCGGCGACAAGCCCCTGCCCTGGAAGAAGACGGACCTCACGCCGAACATCGGCGTCGAGGACTCGACCGACGACATGAGGGGCGGCATCGAGCTCGACGGCGTCCTCCACCTGCGCGATTTCGTCCGCGACGGCGGCGTCTTCCTGACCATCGGCGGCAGCTCCGCCCTGCCCATCCAGCTCGGCCTGGCCCAAGGCCTGTCCATCCGCGACACGACCAAGCTCTGGGCCCGGGGCGGCGTCTTCAAGGCGGAGGTCGGGGACCGCTCGAGCCCGCTCGCCTACGGCTACGACGACTCGCTCGGCATCTACTTCAGCCAGTCGCCCGTCTTCGGCCTCGGCGGCGGCCGCCCCCGCGGCGGCTTCATGATGATGGGGGAAGGTCCTCAGCAGGGCCGGGCCTCCGGGCGGGGCGGCCTCGACGACCCCGACGTCGTCCAGGGCCGGCCGCGCGACCTCGGCCAGAAGGCCGTCGAGGAATTTCGCAAGACCCAGCCCGCCCCGCTCCAGCAGCAGCCCGAGCAGGGTTTCCGCATGGCCGCGGGGCCCACCGTCCGGCCGCGGATCGTCGTGAGCTTTGCCAAGAGCGCCGCGGACCTCCTGATCAGCGGCGGCCTGGCCGGCGGGGAGGAACTGGCCGGCACCCCGGCCCTGGCCGACGTGACGTTGGGCAAGGGCCACGTCGTCCTGTTCAGCTTCAATCCGGCCTGGCGGAGCGAGACCTACGGCTCTTATTTCTTCATTTTCAATGCCTTGCTCAACTGGAAGAACCTGGACGCCAAAGGCCAGTAAAAGGACGGAAGAGAACCGGGCGCCCGGCGGCGCCTGCGCGGAACGGCTTGCGGAAGGAACATCCCGCCCGCGCCGGACGTACACTCCAGTGATCGACCTTGTTGCCTGGAGGAACGGCGATGCGCTCTTTGTTGCTCAAAACGTCCCTTATCTTGGTCCTGGCCTGTCTCCCCGCCCTGACCATCGCGGCGACCGCCCAGGACAAGCCGGCGGACGCCAAGACCGCCGCGGCCGAGATCGTCGGGGAGTACCATTTCTCGGTCTATGGCCAGACGAGGATCGTTCAGATCTCCGAGAACGAGGGGAAGCTCTATGCCAAGCCCCTCGACGAGCCCGCGGAGCTGATGAGCCCGGTCAAGGACAAGCCGCTCTGCTTCGATTTCACTCTCGTGGGCGGCGACTATTATGTCCTGCAGTTCGTCCGCAACGACCAGGGCCTCGTCGACAAGTGCGTCCTGACGTTCGCGGGCTGGACCTTCGAGGGAGCGAAGGTCATCAAATAGCCGACTGCCGGCCGCCCCGTTTTCTTGACACGTCTCCTTCCGGGGACTATCATTTTGAGCCCCGCCGCGAGGAGCATCCGTGTTCAGAGCATCCGATCTGAAGAAGGGCGACGTCGTCAAGATCGACGGCGAGCCGCACATCGTCGAGACGATCAAGGTCCAGACCCCGTCCGCCCGCGGCGCCGTGACCCTCTACAAGATCCGCTTCCGAAGCCTTTCGACCAGGCGGAAGACCGACCAGTCGCTCCACGGCGACGATATGCTCGAGGAGGCCGATTTCGAGCGGCGGCCCGTCCAATTCCTCTACGGCGACGCCGCGAGCATGACCTTCATGGACCTTCAGGACTACAGCCAGTTCACGCTGACCAAAGAGGACCTCGAGCAGGAGTGGCCGTACCTCACGGACGGCGTCGAGGGGCTCATCGCCATCGTCTCCGAAAGCCGGGTCCTCGGACTCGAGATCCCGACCTTCGTCAATCTCGAGATCGTCGAGACGCGGCCCTCGGTCAAAGGCGGATCGGTCACGGCCCGGACCAAGCCGGCGACGCTCTCGACCGGGCTCGTCGTCCAGGTCCCCGAGTACATGGCGGTCGGCGAGACGATCCGGGTCGATACGCGAACCGGCGAATACGCTTCGAAAGCGTGAAGGGACTGTCCCTCTTGGGCATATGAGAAATAAGGGCTACGATTATCCCGACCGCGTCGGCCGCGCCGACGCGGGCCTCACCGTCCTCGCCTTCTACGCCCGCGGCTACCGCCACTCGACCGAGGCGGAGTGGCGCGGGAAGGTCGCCCGCGGCGAGGTGACCCTCAACGGCCTCCCCGCGTCGCCCGGCGACCTCCTCGCCGCCGGCGATCTCCTCGTCTACCATCGCCCGCCCTGGGACGAGCCCGAGGCCCCGACGGATTTCGGGGTCCTCTTCGAAGACGAGGACGTCCTCGTCCTGGCCAAGCCCTCGGGCCTGCCCGTCCTCCCCGGAGGGTTCTTCCTCGAGACGACGCTCCTCCATCAGGTCCGCCGCCGCTTCGGTCCGTCGTGCTCGCCCCTTCACCGGCTCGGCCGCGGCACGTCGGGGGCCATCCTCTTCACCCGGGATCATAGGGCAGCCCGCGTTCTGGCCAAAGCCATGTTCGAGCGCCGCATCCTCAAGGTTTATCTCGCTTTGGCCACGGGGACGTCCATGCCCGACGCCTTCACCGTCGAGGCGCCCATCGGTCCTGTCCCGCACAAGCTGCCTTCGACCGTCCACGCTTATCGCGCCGGCGGCCGCCCGTCCTTGAGCCACGTCCGGGTCCTGCGCCGGTTTACCGACCGGCAGGCCTCGCTCATCGAGGTGACCATCCCCACCGGCCGGCCGCACCAGATCCGCATCCACCTGAGCTATGCCGGATTCCCTCTCGCCGGCGACCCGCTCTACGTCGCCGGCGGCCTGCCGCGGGCCGACGGCCTCGACGATGAATGGACGGCGACGCCGGGCGCGACCGGCTATCTCCTCCATTCCTGGAAGATCGGCTTTCCTCATCCCGCGCGTGGCGAGACGGTCGAGGTCGTCTGCCCGCCGCCCAGGCCGCTTGATCCCGACCCGGACCCCATCTCCCCGAGCCACCGGGAGATCGAGGGCTAGCCGCCCGACGCCAAGGAGGACGAACATGGATGTCTCGACGATCCCGCTCAACCGCCTCTACGGGGATCTCGCCCATCTCTGGCCCCTGGTCAGCCCGCCCTCGGACTACGCCGACGAAGCCCCGAACTGGAGTCAGGTCCTGCGCGAGAGGCTGGGGCCGGGCCGGCATACGCTCCTCGAGCTGGGATGCGGGGGCGGGCATCTCCTGTTCCACCTCACCGCCGATTTCGAAGCCACGGCCGTCGACATCTCACCGGAGATGCTGAAGAACTCGATGCGGCTGAACCCTTCGGTGGACCATCATCTCGGCGACATGCGGACCGTCCGCCTCGGCCGGACGTTCCGGGCGGTGATCATCCACGACGCGGTCGACTACATGCTGACCGAATCGGACCTCCGCGCGGCCTTCGCCACCGCCGCCGCTCATCTCGAGCAGGGCGGCGTTCTCATCGTCACGCCCGATGATTTCCGGGAGACGTTCCGCGACTGCCGCGTGTCGTCCGAGACGCATTCCCAGGGGACGTGGGACCTGACGCTCATTCAGTTCGACCACGACCCCGACCCGTCGGACACCATGACCGAGACCCTCATGGCCTTCTTGGTGCGGGACGGCGGACGGCTGACCCTCGAGCTCGATCGTCACATCCTCGGGCTTTTTCCGACGGCCACCTGGCTGTCCTTGATGGACGAGGCCGGCTTCGACGTCGAACGGCGGCGCTGCCCCTGGAGAGAGACCGAGTTCGTGATGCTCGTCGGAACGCGCCGGGCCGCTTGATCCGCCGGGAGGCTCAGGCCGGTCTCTTGAACAGCAGCCGGACCTCGCTCGCCCGGTAGCCCTCGCTCCCGTACTCGATGGTCAGGTCCCAGCCGGCGGCGCGGGCCCGGTCCTTCCAGATCGTCTCGAAGATCGCCGCGTAGTCGAGGAACGAGATCTGCTGGGCGAGATGGGCCGATTCCTCGTAGAGCCGGAAATAATATGGCGACATCCTGATCAGGGCCTCGTCGTCGTCGAGCCTCTCCAGCGTGACCTTGTTGCCCCTCAAATTGGCCTGCTCCCAGCAGGCGTAGAGGATGAAGGCCCGGCGCGGCTCGACGAAAGGGACCCAGGTCTTGGCCGACAGGAAATAGCCGTTCCCGTCCTTGAAAGCGTCGAGAGCGAAGGGCTTGTCCTTGAGCTCCGCAAGCAGATTGAAGATGCGGACCTCGCGCGACCAGCCGTTCTCTTCGCGGATATGAGCCTTGGTCACCTCGTCCACGTCCGGGAACGTCGACGCCGGCAGCGGCCCGGTCTTGTCGAGGCGGATATTGATGGCCTCGAGATGCCGGAAGTACCAGACGCCCCCGTCGACGACGAAGGTCCAGCAGTAGACCGTCGTTTGGCCGTCGAAGGTCAAGGGGATGAGGAAATGGACGTGATCGCCGACCCGGTGGATCTCCGGCGTCCGCTCCCATTCGGCCCACGCCGCCTTTTCCCGGGCGATCTTGAGGTAACCCAGGATCGGGGCCCTGAGCTCCTCATAATAGGGCCGGACGCGGTCCGAGGCCGGACCGCCCTCCTTCAGGGCCGCGACGAACTCCTTCCAGATCGCGAGATCGCCGTCCTCTTGACCGCCGGACCGTGCCGGCGGAGACGCCTGAAGCGACGCCGCCATAAGGAAGAGAGCCAAGGCCGCCGCGGCGGCATACGGGGATCGTTTCATGGAAGTCCTCCGCGTAGGCGTCGATTATAACAGGACTTGCCGCTGCTTCAAGAATGACCGGGCGGCGTCGTCCCACGTGTAGGACGCGGACGGACGCGACAGGGCCGCGCCCGCGGCCAGCTCCCTGACCCGCTCCGGATCGCGGACGAGATCGAGGACGCCGCCGGCCAGCTCCGCCGGGCTCTCGAAGAGGAGCCCGTTCCGGCCGTCGTCGATGAAAGGCTCGGAATAGGGAGCGCGAACGGCCAGGATGGGAAGCCCGAAGGCCCGGGCTTCGTGAAAGGCCATGCCGAAGCTCTCGCTCATGGACGGGCTGATCAGGACCGAGCTTCGCCCGTATTCGCCGCCGAGGTCCTCGTACGGAATGAAGCCCAGGTGCCGGACGGTCCTCCGCAGCAGCGGATGGCTCTCGATCATCCCGAGGCATGCCGCCGCCGTCTCCGGTTCGATGTCGGTCCTTCCGGCGATGCGGACCGTGAAGAGGTCGCTCTCCAGGACCTCCCGGCCCAGGGCCTCGACGAAGGCCGCAACGCCTTTGCCGCGGATGAGGCTCGAGACGATAAAGCCGGTGAAGACCGGCGGCGCGACCGGCGGCCCGGCCGGCAGCACGCACGGGGCGGGCGGGACGGTCAGGATCGGGACGCCGCCGAACCCTCTCTTCTCCAGGACCCGGTGTGTCATCGGGCCCGTGACGAGGAAGCCCGCGGCCCGGGCGAACAGCCGGTCCTCGATCTCTCGCAGCGTTTCGGCCCTCGCCGGCGAGATCCCCGGGTCGGCGCTGGGAAGGCTGTGGACGACGAAGAAGACGCGATCGTCAGGCCGGAAGGGGTCCGATCCCTCCAACGCGGCGATGTAGAGGCTGTCGACCCAGAGCTCGGTCCCCGTCCGAGACAGCTCCTCCCGGAGCCGTCCCAGCCTCGTCACGTCGAAGCGGAACCCCGCGCCCTTCAGGGCCTTGAGGAGGAACCGATTGTAGAGGTCCCCGCCCGAGGGAGGCCGGCCCTCCGGGATGACGAAGAGGACCCTCCGTCCGTCGGCCGCGGCCGCAGGGTCCGCAGCCGGCTCAGGCACGCTTGACCCTGGCTTTGGGCCCGCACACGACGTCGCCCGCATAGGACGCCCAGGTCTCCGGCGACTCGCGGACCGTGACCTTGAGGCAGCCCTGGAACCGGCTCGCGGCCCGGGCCGAAACGGCGTCGTGGATCCGCCTGGCCAGGAACTCCATGGTCGTCGGCACGGCGGCCAGGTCCGGGTTCTCGTCGAGGTTCTTGTAGTGGTACTCGGCCAGGACGTCCTTCAGGATCTTCGAGGCCCGCACGACGTCGATGACCGTGTTGTTCCCGTCGATCCCGGGGGACTGGAACTCGGCGTCCACGATCAGGGTGACGCCATGAAGACCGCGGGCCGGACCGAACAGGTCCCGCTTCAGCGAGTGGGCGATGAAGGCGTGGCGGCGGACCGTCAGCGTGAACATGGCTCCTCCTTAATAGACAATAAGAGGGCTCAGGCCCTCGGACGCGCGCCCGATGAGGGCCCCGTAGGTCTTGGGCAGCTCCGCGAACGAGACCGCCGGCCCGACGTGGAGGTCGAACTCCGGCCGCTCGAGGAGACGGAAGACGAGTCCGGTGCGGCGCGCCGCGTCCCAGCGGACCTGCAGGGGGCCGGGGATGCGGGAGACCTGGGAGCCGACGATCCGCTTGCGCCGGCTGTGGAAGCTCCCGCCGAGGTCGAGGCGGGCCGGCGAGCTGCCGAACCAGCTCACCGCGACGGCCCGGCCCTCGAGGCCGACGCGGTCGAGCGCGGCCTGAAGACCGGCCGGCGTCCCGCTCGCGTCGAACGCGACATCGAAGTCCCCGTTCGGCCGCGCCGCGGAGGTCCGGAACCCCATGCTCTCAGCGAGCCGGCGCCGATCCGGCCTTCTTTCCGCGATCTCGAGGTCGACCGCCGGTCCGAGCGACAGGACGCGGGCGATGAGCGAGCCGACGACGCCGAAGCCGACGACGAGGACCCGTTCGCCGAGCCTCGCTTCCGAATCCCAGACCGCCGTGACCGCCGTCTCGAGGTTGCTGGCCAGCGTCGCCCGGGCCGGCGGGACCCCCGCCGGGAGCGGACGGACGTCCGAGCGGCGCACGACGCAGAAGTCCTGGTGCGGATGGAGAACGTGGACCAGCCGGCCGCGAAGCTCGGCCGGCCCTTGGGTGACCTCGCCGACGAGCGAGTAGCCGTACTTGATAGGGAAGGGGAAGCGGCCGTCCATGTACGGGCAGCGCATCTCCTTCCGGAGCGCGGGCGGGACGCGGCCCTGGGCCACCAATCGCTCAGTGCCGGGGCTGACGGCCGAGAACATGGCCCGCACGACGCACCATTCGCCGCCCGGATAGGACGGCGTTTCGGACCTGAGGACGCCCCGCCCCTTGCCCGCGAGCCAGAACGACCGGGAATGGATCATGGCGCCTCGAAGGACCGGCCGGGCGGAGCGATCGTCCCGACGATCATCATGCCGTCGCCGACCGGCGTATAGGCGTAGTCGGCCAGGCGCAGCGAGGAGTCCACGTCGGGAACGGGCGGCAGCCGGAACGAGACCAGTCCCGAGCCCAGGATGACCGGGGCGATGTGGACCTGGACGACGTCGACTTGGCCTTCGCCGAGGAACCGCGAGGTGGTCAGAGCCCCGCCCTCGATGTAGACCGACCGGATGCCGCGGGCCAGGAGCTCGCGGAGGATGGCCGCGGTCGGGATCGAGCCGTCGACGCCGCGAAGGGCGATCCGCTTCACGCCCCGCGGCGCCGGGCCGCCGTTGCCGCCGACGAGATAGACTTCGCCGCCTTCGACCCCCGTCAGCGCCTCGAGGCCCTCGGACGATGAGGCCAGCACGATCCGGGCCGGCTGACGCCCTTCGACGTAGCGGACGGTCAGGCGCGGCCGGTCGCGCCGCAGGGTCCGCGAGCCGATCAGCACGCCGTCCGACAGGGCCCGCATGCGGTGGGCATGGACGAGGTTCGACGGGCCTCCGATCCTCCGGGAGTCGCCGCCGAGGGTGGCGATGCGGCCGTCGAGCGATTGGGCGAAGTGGCTGACGGCGAAGGCCCGGCCCAGGCGGCGGGCGTGAAGGGCCGAGAAGGCGTACGGCAGGTAGGTCCGGAAGAGCATCAGGACGGGCAGGTCCAGGCCTCCGTCCCGGACCGTCCGCACCCGCACCAGGCCCTCGATCCCGAAGACGGCGTCGGCCTCCGAGGCCGGCGGGACGGGGCGCGAAGGATCCAGCAAGACCGCCGCCACCGGGCTCGAGCTCGGCCTCGAGCGGAAGGGCCGGCCGATCGAGACGCGGCGCCGGCCGTCTTCACCCTCCAGCCGGACGAAGCAGACGCCGGCCGGGCCCTGATGGAGATCGACCGCTTCGCGGACGCGGAGAAGCGCCTCCCAGGCCATTTCGACGGCCGGCGCGGACATCCAGACCCCCTTACCGTCTCCAAGATAGTGCATGGCCGGGGGGCTGTCAAACCGCATCCGCTTCCGCCTGGACACCGATGCCCCACGGTCTTATGATGGAGAGGCAGGGGGTAAGATAAGATGCTGCCGACGGAAGAAAAGGACCGCCTTGACGTCTCATAAGAGAACGTCGCCGGCCGAGCGTCATTCTTGAACGCGACCAGGCTCCTTCGAACGATCGGGACCGCCCTCGCCGTCTGCCTGACCTTCTCCTGCGTCCGCTACCACCCCATGCCGATCGCGCCCGCCCGGACCATGGCGGACTTCGAGGCGAGGCGGCTCGATTCCCCCGAGCTCGGCCGCTTCCTGGTCGAGAACAAGGAAGCCGCCGACTGGCCTCCCGATGTCTGGGACCTCAAATCGCTGACCCTGGCCGCGCTCTATTACCATCCGGACATGGACATCGCCAGGGCCCAATGGGGCGTGGCCCGGGCCGGCCGGATCACCGCCGGGGAGAGGCCCAACCCGGTCCTCAACCCGATCATGGGCTACAACACGACCACCCCGGCGAGCGAGGTCACCCCCTGGATCCCGGAGGTCGCCCTCGAGCTGACGATCGAGACGGCCGGCAAGCGCGGCATCCGCATCGCCCAAGCCCGGCGCCTCTCGGAAGCGGCGCGGCTCGAGATCTACGCGGCGGCTTGGAGCGTCCGGAGCCGGCTGCGCGGCGCCCTGCTCGAGCTCTTTGCGGCCGGCGAGCGGGCCGACCTTCTTGGCGAGAAAGAGAAGCTCCAGGCCGAGCTCGTCGGCCTGCTCGAGCTCCAAAAGGAGGTCGGGGAGGTCTCGGTCTATGACCTCACTCAGGCCCGCGTGGCCCTCGACGGGATGCGGCTGGAAGCCATCGAGGCCGCCCGGCTCAAGGAGGAGGCCCTGTCCGGATCGGCCGCCGCGCTGGGCCTGACGCGCGGGGCGCTCGAGGGCGTGAAACTCTCGTTCGATGACTTCCGCTGGGCGCCCCGCTCCGATCTCCCGGCCGGCGAGGTCCGCCTCCACGCGGTCCTCAACCGCTCGGATCTCCTGGCCGCGCTGACCTCCTATGAGGCCAGCCAGATGGCCCTCAAGCTCGAGGTCGCCAAGCAATATCCCGATATCGTTCTCGGTCCCGACTATCAGCTCGACCAGACCGACAGCAAGTGGACGCTCGGCGTGGCCGTCGAGCTGCCCATCCTCAACCGCCACCGGGGCCCCATCGCGGAGGCCATGGCCGCCCGCGAACGGAGCGCCGCGGAGTTCCTGGCCCTCCAGGCCCGGATCATCGGCGAGCTCGACGCGGCGATCGAGGACGTCCGGGCCGCGGTCAAGAAATCCGGCGCCGCCGAGGGTCTGCTCGTCCACCTCACGGAGCAGGCGCGGCTGGCCAGGACCCAGCACGATCTCGGCGAGATCTCCAAGCTCGAGCTCCTCTCGATCGAGCTCGAGCTCAACGCCGGGGCCTTGGCTTGGGTCGAGTCCCTCGTCCAGGCCCAGGCCGCGGTCGGCCGGCTGGAGAACGCAGCCCAAAGCCCGCTCGAGATGAAGGATTGGATCACGACCATGTCCCGGGAGCCGGAGAAGCCCGGGAAGGAGCGAACGCATGACTAGACGGCGGCTCGGCACCGCGTTGATCGTCGTGGCGGTCGTCATCGCCGCGGCCGTTCTGCTCGTCACCCGGCCCTGGATCAAGGGCGAGAGCGGGGAGGAGGAGGTCGTCACCGACGTCGGCGTCCATGTCGGCCCCATCGTCCGGGCGACCCTCCACCGCTACGTCACCGCCTACGGGACGGTCGAGCCCGTGCCGCCGATCGCGGGCCGGACCGCGGGCGGGGCGCTCGTCTCGGCCCCCGTCGGAGGGATACTGGCCCAGATCGCCTGCTCCGACGGCCAGGCCGTCGCGGCCGGGGCGCTCCTCTTCCGGCTCGATACCCGGCTGGCCGAGGTCGCCGTGGCCAAGGCGGCCAAGGTCCTGGAAACGGCGGAGCTGAACTACGAACGCCAGAAGAAGCTCCTTGCGGCCGAAGGGACGTCCCAGAAGGCCTTCGAGCAGGCCCAGCTCGAGCTCGACACGGCGCGGAGCGACCTCGCCGCCGCCCGGACGGAGCTCTCGCTGCTCGAGATCCGGGCCCCGCTCGCCGGCACGGTCGTGCGCATCCAGGCCAAGCTCGGCCAGGAGGTCGAGCCGAACGCGGCCTTGGCCGAGGTCGTCGCTCTGGACCGGCTGGCCGTTGTGGCCCGGGTGACGGCGGGCGACGCGGCCGAGCTCAAGCCCGGCCAGACGGTCGATTGGCCCGGCGCCGCCGCTCCGGGCCTCGTGCTCGTCGTCGGACGGGACCACGATCCCAGGACCGGCACGGTCCTCATCGTCGCCTCCGTCCCCGCCGGCGCGGGCTTCACGCCGGGCCAGTTCGTGGCCGTCCGGATCGTCGCCGAGGAGCACCGGGACGTCCTGGCCGTGCCGGAGGAGGCCGTCGTCAACGGCCCCGAAGGCGGCCCCGTGCTGATGATGGTCGAAGGGGACAAGGCCGTTCCCCGGCCCGTCAAGACGGGCCTCCACGACGCCGGCCTCATCGAGGTCGAAGGCGAAGGGCTCGCGGCCGGCCAGACCGTCGTCACGACGGACGCCTATACGCTCACCGGCGAGACCAAGATCCATATCCTCCCCGGCAAACGGCCCTGATGAGCAAGGACTCGACGCTCGGCCATTTCGCCACCCGGCACGCGCTGCCGATCGTCTTCATCAGCGTCGCCCTGTGCCTGGCCGGCGTCTACATGGCCCTGACCATCCCCTCGGCCGTCTTCCCGCAGACGGACTTTCCGCGGGTCGTCATCCTCGTCGACAACGGCGTCATGCCGGCCGACGAGATGATGGCGACGATCACCCGTCCGATCGAAGAAGGCATGAAGGACATCCCCGGGGTCCAAACGATCCGCTCGGCCACCGGCCGCGGCTCGGCGGAGGTCAACGTCTTCTTCAATTGGAAGGTCGACATGATCCAGTCCGAGCTTTACGTCCTCGGACGGCTGTCGCAGATCCGGGCCACGCTTCCGGCCACGGCCGAGACCGAGGTCTACCGGGTGACCTTCTCCAACTTTCCCATCATCGGCGTCAGCCTGACCAGCCCCAAGCGCAGCCTGATCGAGCTCTGGGAGACGGCCCGCTACAAGCTGAAGCCGCGCTTCCTGCAGATCCCGGGCATCGCCCGCGTCGACCTCGTCGGCGGCCGCACGCCGGAGTACCACATCGTCGTCGACCCGATGCGCCTCCAGGCGGCGGGCCTGACCCTGGCGGAGGTGACCGCGGCCCTGACCCGGAACAACCTCGTCGCCTCGACCGGCCTCCACGAGGAGAACCGGAAACTCTACCTGGCCGTCGTCGACGGCCGGGTCCATTCGATTCCGGACCTCGAGAACCTCCCCGTGTCGGTCGCCGGCACGCACCCCGTTCTCGTCAAGGATTTCGCCCGGGTCGTCCGCGGCCCCGAGCCCGTCTTCAACATCGTCACGGCCGAGGGCCGCGAGGCGGTCCTCCTCAATATCTACAGCCAGCCCGACGGCAGCACCCTCGACATCGCCAAGCGCCTCACCGCCGACCTGAAATCGCTGAAGGCGGAGCTCCCGCCCGACCTGAAGCTGGCCTTCTTCTACGACCAGTCGCTGCTCGTCCGGGCCTCCGTCCGTAGCGTCTGGGAGGCCATCGTCTTCGGCCTTGTCCTTTCGGTCCTGATCCTGTTCCTGTTCCTGAAGAGCTGGCGGACGACCTTCGTGGCCATCCTCGTCATCCCCGTGACCGTCCTGGTGACCTTGCTGGCGATCAAGGCCGGCGGACTGTCCTTCAACCTCATGACCCTCGGCGGCATCGCCGCGGCCATCGGCCTGGTCATCGACGACGCCATCGTCGTCGTCGAGGCCATCCACACCAAGCGCCGGTCCGGCCGCGACCGGTTGACGGCCGTCCGCGAGGCCATCGGCGAGATCGGCCGTCCGCTCGTCGGCTCGACCCTGACCCCGGTCGTCGTCTTCATCCCGCTGGCCTTCCTCAGCGGCATCACCGGCGTCTTCTTCCGGGCCCTGGCCCTGACCATGGTCGTGGCCCTCCTGACCTCTCTGGCTCTGGCCGTCAGCCTGACGCCCTCGCTGGCCGCCTGGCTCTTGCCGGCCCCCAAGGAAGGCGAGACGAGCGGGAACGAAGACCGCGGCGGCCGGGTCCTGAGCCGCGTCATCGAGGCCTACGAGACCGGCGTCCGGGCCGCCCTCAGTCGGGGCGGACTGACGATCGTCCTTTGCGCCGTTATCATCCTCGCGGCCGTGTGGCTCACGACCCGGCTCCAGAGCGAGTTCCTGCCGCCCATGGACGAGGGAGGCTTCGTCATCGATTACCTCACGCCGCCCGGAACGAGCCTGGCCGAGACGCATCGTCAGCTCCAGTACGCCGAGGACATCATCCGCTCCGTGCCCGAGCTCGAGAGCTACTCGCGCCGGACGGGGGCGCAGTTGGGTCTCTTCATCACCGAGCCGAACAACGGCGACTTCCTGCTCAAGCTCAAGCCCGACCGCAAGCGCTCGACCGAGGAGGTCCTGAGCGAGCTCCGCCACCGGCTCAACGCGGCCCTGCCGGACATCATCTGGGAGTTCCCCGGCATCCTCGGCGACCTCATCGGCGACCTGATGTACTCGCCGCAGCCGATCGAGGTCCGCTTCTACTCGACCGACCAGAAGGTCCTGAAGGCCCAGGCGCCGCGCATCGCCGGGATCCTGGAGAAGGTGCCGGGGGTCGTGGACGTCTTCGACGGCCTCGTCTACACCGGGCCGACGATCAGCTTCCGCGTCCGCTCCGTCGACGCCCAGCGGTTCGGCCTGAGCGCCGAGGGGATCGCCAGCGCCGTCAACACGGCCATGCTGGGGGAGACGGCCTCGACCGTCCTCGAAGGGGATCGCGTCGTCGAGATCCGCGTCATGGCCGAGAAGGGCGAGATCGACCGGCTGGAGAAGCTCCGGTATCTGCCGCTTCGGACCCCCGACGGAACGCTCATCCAGCTGACGCAGGTGGTCGACGTCGTCGAAGAGCCGGGCCAGCTCGAGCTGCGGCGGGACGATTTCCGCCAGGACGTGGCCGCGACGGCCCGCCTCGAAGGCCGCGACATGGGCAGCGCCATGGCCGAGATCAGGAAGGCCATCGTCAGGGACGGCGGGTTCCCCGCGGGATCGATCTATTACGGCGGGCTCTACGAGCAGCAGCGGGAATCTTTCCGCAACCTGGTCGTCGTCCTGCTCATGGCCGTCTTCCTCGTCTTCACCGTCCTCCTGATCGAGTTCGGATCGTTCGACGAGCCCGTGGCCATCGTCTTCGGGGCCGTGCTGGCGATGTTCGGCACGGTCCTGGCTCTATGGATCACCGGGACGTCGCTCAACGTCGTGTCCCTGCTCGGGGCCATCATCGGGGTCGGCATCGTGGCCAAGAACGGCATCCTGATGCTCGATTTCGTCAAGGAGCTCCGGGCCCAGGGATTGGAACTGTCCGAGGCCCTCGTCCGGTCGGGCCGGCGACGGCTCCGGCCAGTCCTGATGACCTCGCTCGCGGCGGCCCTCGGGATGTTGCCGCTGGCCTATGGGGTCGGCTCGGGCGCCGACATGCTCAGGCCCCTGGCCATCGCCGTCATCGGGGCCTTGGCGATCTCCGTGCTGCTTTCGCTCATCGCCACGCCGACGATCTACTACCTGATGATCCGCCGGCGCGGCCGCGCCTGAGCCGCGGCGGGCCCCCTTCGCTGATCGGGTCTATCGTCCGAACTCGAGCACCGCAAAAGTTCCGGGAACGATCGTCGGCCGCGGCCGGGGCTGCTCGGCCGTCGGGGCCGGCGCCGGCCCGTACTCGGCCGTCACCACGAAAATGTGGTGGGTCTTGGGATCGAGCTCCATGGTCCTGGCGCCGCGGGCCGTGGGCACGGTCTCGAGGACCGTGTACCGATCGCCCGATTCCTGCTTGATCACGGTCAGCGTGCCCTCGCCGTTCGAGGCGAAGACGAGCCCGGTCTCGGGGTCGTAGCGGACCGCGTCCGGGCCGCCGCCGATCGGAACCGTCGCAACGGCCTTCCCTTTTTCGAAGTCCGAGACGACCATGACCTTGTCGCAGACGCTGAAGAGCCGCTTGTCCTTGAGGTCGATGGCCAAGCCGCTCGGACTCTCTCCGGGCGCGATGGACCAGCGGGTCTTGACTTGGAGGGACTTGGCGTCGAACGCGACGACCTCGCTGGTGTCCTCGTTGTTGACGAAGATCGTGCCCAAGCCGTCCGTGACGGCGAACTCCGGCTTGCCGCCGATCGCGACCGTCCCGGCGACATTGTCCGTGGCCGCGTCGATGGCCGTGGCGTTGGCCGTGCGGCCGTTGAAGGTGAAGACCCTGTCCGAGAAAGCGTCGTACATGATGGCGTCGGGATTCTGGCCCGAGGACGGGACCTCGGCCAGCACCTTGTGGCTATTGAGGTCGAGCACGGTGACGCTGTTGCCCCGGCCGTTCGAGATGTAAGCCCGGTCCCGGGCCGGGTCGAAGGCCACGCCGTGGACGCCCTGGAGCCCGGTGATGGGCTGGCCCTTGAGGCCGGTATCGACGTTGAGGATCTCGACGGCATTGCCGTGGGTCACGTAAAGCAGGCGGGTCCGGCCGTCCAGAGCCATATAGTCCCAGCCGCCTTCGCCGCCGAGCACATGTTTCTTGAGCAGATGGTAACCCGAGGGGCCCGCCTGCGGAGCGGCGGCCGAAGGCCCGTTGTCGACGATCCGGCCCGCGGGGGGCAGCTCGGCCTTCGATTTCAGGGCTCGTTCCGGCCCTGCCTGCCGGATCGCGCCGGCGGCGGAGGCCAAAGCCAGCACGCCGAGCGTCACAGCCAGAATGGGTGCCAGCACTTTCAGCGATCTCATGCGAATCTCCTTCGTCATTGCCTCGAAATGACCGCTTTAGCCCTTCCAGTCCCTCATGATCTCGGCGAAGCAGGACAGGCCGCTCGGGATGCAGGCCCCGTAGCCGTGGCCGGGGAAGGTCCACGCGCCGGCGAGGTAGAGGTTCTTGATCGGCGTCCGCTGGGGGAATCGCCTCTGGCCGGAGTTGTCGACGGTCTGGTCCCAGCCGTAGATCGCGCCGCGGGGGTTCGCGGTGAAGCGGCGGTTGGTCAGCGGCGTCGCGACCTCCTTGACCTCGATGGCCCGGCGCAGGCCGGGGAGGAACCTCTTCTCGACGGCGTCGATCAGGACGTCGGCCAGGCGCAGCTTCTCTTTCGTGTACTCGTCCTTGTTGCCGTAGAAGTAATCCGTTTCGTATTTCTTCCAGTAATCGTAGCCCTGCGTGGCGATGATGCCGACGGTGTTCTTGCCTTTGGGCGACGCGCCGGGCCAGACGTTGTCGTAGAGCGTCAGCCCGTAGCCCGGATCCGACGAGAGCCCGCCGGCCATTGAGGCGGCGTAGGCGGCCTCGTGGTCGTAGTCGGGGTAGTAAAAGATCTCGCTGTCCTTAAGCCCGACCTTGCGGACGAGATCGGTCTTGAGGCCCAGCCAGACGAGCAGGGTGGAGAAGCTGATCGAAAGCTTGTCCATGCGCTCCAGGGTGGCCTTGAGGATCTCCTTCTCGTCGACCATCCCGGTCAAGGTGTCGACGGCGTTGGCGTTGGAGACGACGGCCCGGCCCTGGAGCTCTTCGCCGTCCGCCGTCCGCACGCCGACGGCCGCGCCGTCGCGGGTCAGGATCTTGACGACCCGGGTGTTCGTCCGGACCTCGCCGCCGTTCTTTTTGACGAGGCCGGCGAAGGCGTCGCTGATCTTCTGCGACGTCCCGACCGGGTACCAGCCGCCGGCCGCGAGATACCCGACGAGGGGCAGGGCGTAATAGAAGGCCGAGAGCTTGGATGGCGGCAGGCCGAAATAGCCCCACAAGCTCGAGAGGACGGCCTTGAGCTTCGGGTTCTGGACCCGGTCGTCGAGCATCGCCCCCCAGGTCCGGTTGAAGTTCTTGAAAAGGAAGGGGAATTTCTGGGGGAAGGTGGCCATGTCGACCTGTCCGCCGGCGGTAGAGAGGCGGCCGACGTCGTCGGTGAGCCCCCTCATGTCGGCGAAGATGGCCTCGATCCCCGACGCCTCGGCGGGGAAGCTCGTCTTGAGGATCTTGATGTAGCCCGGGAGGTCCTGACCCGGCACCCGGATGTCGAGATCGGGGAAAACGGCCCTGTAAAGCGGCTTGTGCTCGTTGAAAACGACGTCCCGGATCTCGGGGAAGCCGCCGATCAGGTTGGCCACGCCGTTGCGGATCCCGGCCGACGTCGAATGGAGCGAGACGTCGAAGGTGAAGCCGCCGGGGCGGGTGAAGGCCGAGGCGTAGCCTCCCGGGACGCTGTGCTGCTCGAGGACGACGACCTTGAAGCCCTGGCGGGCGAAGGCCGCCGCCGCGCTCAGGCCCCCGAGCCCGGCGCCGATGATGACGGCGTCCCAGGCTCCCGCCGGTCCCGGCGTCCGGCCGGGCCCGTCGCCGCGGGGATACGCGCTCCAATCCCAGGCGAGGAGCGGCATCCCGGCGAGGAGGGTCTTCAGGAAATCCCGTCTTTCCCAGGCGTTCGGTGACATGGCTGAGCCTCCCTTTCGTTCCTTCTTCCGCCGTCCCCGAGTGTACGCCCCGGCCTGGGCCGCGTCAACGCCGATCCCGCCTCGGGTTGACAAGTCTCGGAGGGAACTTTACGATTGAAACGGCAAAGCAACAGCCGGTCCGAAGAGAGCCTGATTTCATGAAGAAGATGTTTGCGCCTTGGGCGGCCTTTCTTCTGGCCGCGGCCTGGCTCGTTCCGGCCCCGGGTGCCGCCCCCGAGTCCCCCGCGGCCAAGGCGCCGCTCCGCTTCGCTTGGCTCAGCGACACGCACGTCGGCGCGGAGCGGGCGGCCGACGACCTCCGGGCCTCGGTCGCCGACATCAACACCCTCGGCGGGATCTCGTTCGTCATCGTCACCGGCGACGTCACCGAGATGGGCAGCTTCGACAACCTGAGCCTGGCCAAGGAGATCCTCGACGGCCTGGCCGTCCCTTACCACCTCATCCCCGGCAATCACGACACGAAATGGTCGGAGTCGGGCGGATCGGACGTGGCCCGGCTCTGGGGCGAGGACCGCTTCGCCTTCGAGGAGGGCGGCTATCGCTTCATCGGCCTGTCCCAGGGTCCGGTCCTGCGGATGGCCGACGGGCACTGGGCCCCGCAGGACGTCCGCTGGCTCGACGGGCTCTTGGCCGAGCCGGGATCGGCCTTGAAGCCGCTCATCTTCGTCAGCCACTATCCGCTCGACCCGAGCATCGACAATTGGTATGTCGTCCTGGACAAGCTGAAGACCGTCCCCACGGTCGCCGTGCTGGCCGGCCACGGCCACAAGAACGAGGCCCTCGATCTCGAGGGTCTCAACGGCGTCATGGGCCGGGCCAACATCGGCACCGAGGAGATCGGCTCCGGGTACAACATCGTCGAGATCGGGGCCAAGGCCATGACCTTCGCCATGCGGACGGCCGGGCGCGCCCTCCCTCCCTGGCACAGGATCGAGCTCGAGAAGGGCGGACTGCCCGTCATTGCGACGGGGCCGCCGCGCGGGGCCGGCGAAGGGAAGCCGGCTTACCCGCCGCGGCCCGATTTCGGCGTCAACGGCCTCTATCCCCAGGTCCGCGAGCGCTGGCGCTATGAGAGCGGCTGGACGATCGCCTCGTCCGCGGCGGTCTCCGGGGACGCGGTCGTCTTTGCCGACGCCTCGGGCTCGGTCCGGGCCCTGCGCGTCGCCGACGGCAGCATCGCCTGGGAGTTCAAGACCCAGGATCCGATCTACTCGACGCCCGATATCGCCGGCGGGCGGGTCGTCTTCGGCAGCACGGATTCAAAGATCTACGCCCTCGACGCCCGGCTGGGAACGGCCGTCTGGAAGGTCGTGACCAGGGGCCCGGTCGTGGCCTGCCCCCGCCTGGAGGGAGGCGTCGTCTATGTCGGCTCCGGCGACCATATCTTCAGGGCCATCGACCTCGCCACCGGCCGTGTCCTCTGGCGGGCCGAAGGCATCGGAGGATTCGTCGAGACCAAGCCGCTCGTCGCCGGGGGCCTGGCCGTCTTCGGCGCCTGGGACGGCCGCCTCTACGCCCTCGACGTCAAGACGGGTCAGCCTTCCTGGACCTGGCGCGGGGACAAGCCGAGTCCGTTCTACTCGCCGGCCGCCTGCTGGCCCGTCGCCGCGAACGGGCGCGTCTTCATCGTCTCGCCCGAGCCCTGGCTCGCGGGGATCGAGCTCGAGACAGGGCGGGCGCTCTGGGGCACCGACAATTGGGCCGTCCGGGAATCGATCGGCCTTTCGGCGGACGGCCGGCGCGTCTACGTCCGGACGACGGACGGCGTCATCGCCGCGGTCTCCTCCTCGGCCGACGACGCCGAGGCCGTGTGGGAGACGGAATCCGGCTTCAAGACCGACTTCGGGTCGGGCCAGCTCGTGGAAAAGGACGGGACCGTCTTCTACGGAACGAAGGACGGGGTCCTGCTCGCCCTTGACGGAGCGACCGGGGCCGTCATATGGAAGCACAGGGTCGGCGTCACGTTCATCAACACGGTGACGCCGCTCAGCGGCCGGGAAGTGGTCACGACCGATTTCGACGGGCGGGTCATCCTGCTCTCTGCCGAAAAATAGGAAGAGACCGGGCCAAGCCGTCAAGTGATATAATCGTTTCAGCCCATCATGAAGCCTCGGCTGAAGAAGGCCTTCAAGATCTCCGGGATCGTCCTCGGGGCCGTCGTCGTCCTCCTCCTGGCCGGGGTCCTGCTCCTCGTCTTCGACAAGCCGCTCGTCCGGACGATCATCCTCAAGCAGCTCAACAAGGGCGCGGGGACGACGGCCCGGCTCGAGCGGATCGATTATTCGATCTTCCCTTTCCGGGTCACCGCGCAGGGGCTCGATCTCGGCCAGGAAGACGCCTTCCAGAAGCTCGGCGTGTCGCTGTCCCGGTTCGAGGCCCGGGGCTCGTTCTGGCGGCTCCTGCGGGGCGAGAAGCCGGCCTTCGACGTCCTCGAGGCCGACGGGCTCCGCCTTCGCCTCGAGCAGAAGGCCGTCTCGGAAGTGCCGCTGGACCTCGAGAAGACTCTCCTCCAAGTCTCCGACGCCTTTGCCTGGGCCAAGCGCATCGCCTTGAAGAACGGGAGCCTCGCCGCCGCCCTCCTCAACGGCCGGGCCGAGATCGAGAACCTCGATCTCACGTTGACGCCCGGACCGGCCAAGGACGTCGTCGGCTATGAGATCGGGCGCGGCGACCTCGTCCTCGAGGACAAGAGCGGATCTCCTTTGCTCGCCGCCGGCCTGAGATCGTCCGGGGAGCTGGGTCTCTCGTCGCCCTTCGTCGTCACGAGCTCGCTCAGCTTGGACAAGGCCCGCTTCGCCCTCGCCGGCCTCGAGGATTCGCTCGACAGCCTGACCGTCTCCGTCGCGGGACGCTTCGACAAGTCCGGCCAGGAGCTCACCGTGTCCCGCTTCGAGGTCAAGGCCCCCGGCCTGCTCGCCATCGAGGGCAAGGCCGCGGGCAAGCTCGGTCACGGCCTGTTCATCGAAGCCGAGGCCTCGGCCACGCTCGAGGACCTGGCCGCCGCGGCCGCCCTGGTCCGGCCCAAGCTGCCGCCGTCCCTCCGGGATTCCCCCTGGCGCGGCCGGGCCGACCTCAGCGGCCGATACATGATCCAGCGGTCGGACCAGGGGACAAAGGACAGCCTGAACGCGTCCCTCTCGCTCGAGGGGCTCGAGCTGGCGCCCGTCGTCTCCGGCCGTCCGCTCCCGATCCGGGCCGCCGGCCAAGTCTCCATCGCTGGACCGACGAGCGATCCGCGCCTTTCGGCGGACGTCCGCTCGACGCTCGGCCGCCTGGCCGCTTCCGGCGCCTCCGTCGAAGCCGTCGATCTCCACTTCGTCGGCTCGGGCTCGCGCTCCGCGGCCGATGTCTCGCTCCTCGAGGCCCGGCTGGCGCGGCTGGACTACGAGGCCTCGGCGGGCGCCCGGATCGCCTTCGACCAGGGCGCCTTTACGGCCAAGGGAAGCTTCGATCTCGTCCGCAGGCAGGGCGTCCTGGCCTCGCTCGAGGCCCGGCTCTCGGGGCTCGCCTGCGATCTCTCCGCCGGCCGGCGGATCGCCTTCGAAGCGGCCGACCTCGCCGCGTCGGGCCGCTTCGATCTCGCCCGCAAGGAGGGCGTCCTGACCTCCCTCGAGGCCAAGCTGCCGGGATTCACGCCCCTCCGGCTCTCGGGCCGGGCCGGCTTGGCCCCGGGCGCGCCGGTCGAGATCAAGTTCGACGCCAACGGGGTCGACCTTCCGGCCCTGCGCGCCCTGGCCAAGCCGTTCATTCCCGCCGACTTCGCCGCCTGGGACCTCGGCGGCACTCTCGGCCTGGCGCTCGCCGCGAGCCGGCCGGCCGGCGACCCGGCCGGCTGGCGGTTCTCGGGAACGGCCGCTCTCGCCGGGGCCAAGTTCAACGATCCGTCCTTCACAGTCGCCGGCGACGGCCTCGATCCCGTGATCAGGCTCGAAGGCCAGGGCTCTGCCTCCCAAGGGCTCTCGTGGAGCGGCAGCCTCGACGTCAGCCAGGGCGAGTCGCTCTGGAAGTCCGTCTATATCGCCTGGAGCAAGCATCCGCTCAAGCTGACGGCGGCGGGCCGCTATGATCCCCGCACCGGCGGCATCGAAGGGCTCGTCGCCCGGGTCGCCCTGCCCGAGGTCGGCTCGATCGAGGCCCGGGGCACGGCCCAGCTCGCCCCCTCGACCGCGTTCGATCTCGCGGCCGAAGCCGGCTTCAGCCTCGGCCCTCTCTATTCTCTCTATTCCCAGTCCGGCGTCGCCGAGTCGGCCCGGACGAAGCTCGAAGGCTCGCTCGCGGCGAGCCTCGCCGTGCGCAAGACGGCCGAGTCGCTCTCGGTCGGCGGACGGCTGAAGCTCGACGGCGTCAACGTCGAGAGCCCCGGCACGAAGACCCTCCTCCTCGGGATCTCCGCCGACCTGCCCCTCCTTTATGATTCAAAGCCCATGCCCGCGGCCGGGGCCGGCGCGCCGCCTGACCCCGAGGAAGGGCGCATCCACATCGGCGAGCTTCAGAGCCCGATGCTGACGCTGAAGCCCGTGGACATCGTCGTCCGCGCCGCCGTCAACGAGATGGCCGTCGAGCCCTTGAGCCTGCCGCTCTTCGGCGGCCAGCTCGAGCTCGGTCAGACGACCTTCCGCCTCGACCCCGCCGCCGGCTCCTTCCACGGCCTCGGCTCCCTCCGGCTCAGCGACGTCGACATCTCCCGGTTCCCCATCGCCTCCCCGCAATTCAAGCTGACCGGCAAGATCCAGGCCGACTTCCCGCGCCTCGATATCGCCCCGGACAAGATCGCCATCGCCGGCCGGGGAGAGGCCAGCGTCTTCGGAGGCACGATCGTCCTCCGGGACCTCGCCGTCGCGGACCCCTTCGCCGCCGGCCGTTCGATCTCGCTCGACATCGATCTCGTCGACCTCGACATGAAGAAGCTGACGGACGAGGTGCCCTTCGGCGAGGTGACCGGCATCGTCCGCGGCGAGGTCCGCGGCCTCGTCATCACCTATGGGCAGCCGGAGAGCTTCGAGTTCCGCATCGAGTCCGTCCCCCGCAAGGGCGTGCCGCAGACCTTCAGCCTCAAGGCCGTGGACAACCTGACCGTCCTCAGCTCCGGCCAGAAGGCCTCGGGCGGGACGAGCAGCTTCTGGATGCGCTTCGTCCGGGGCTTCCGCTACCAGAAACTGGGCATCGTCAGCACCCTCCACAACGACATGTTCACCCTGAACGGCACGATCCACGAGGGCGGAGTCGAGTACCTGATGAAGAAACCCGCGCTTTTTGGTATAAGTGTAGTGAACCGCGAGCCGAACAAGAAGATCAGCTTCAAGGAGATGGTCGGCCGTCTCAAGCGGATCGGCTAGTCCGGATCATAACGAAGCGTCGCAAGGAGGAGGAACCCATGAGAAAACGACACGCCCTGGTCACGGCCGCGTCCGTCGGCCTCGCCTTCGTGGCCTGCGTCACGGTCAACATCTACTTCCCCGAGGCGGAGGTCAAGGCGGCGGCCTCGCAGATCGAATCGGAGATCCAGAAGCAGGCGGCCGAGAAGGCCGGCCAGGAGCCGATCAAGAAGATCGCCGTCCTGCCCCGCGCGGCCTTCTTCACGCTCGTCCCCGCCGCGTACGCCCAGGAAGAGACGACGGTCTCCAATCCGGCCATCCGGGCCCTCAAGGACCAGAGCGCCAACAACCTGGCCGCCCTGATGCCGTACTTCGCCGCCGGCAACGTCGGCCTGAACAACAAGGGGCTGGTCGACATCCGCGACGAGTCCGGGCTCAACCTGCAGTCCAAGGCCGCGCTGCGGAAGCTCGTCGGCGACGACAACGACGTCCGGATGAAGCTCTACGCCGAGGTGGCCAAGGCCCTCAACATCGAGGCCAGCCAGATCATCAAGATCCAGAAGATCTTCGCCGACAGCCGGATCGCCGCGGCTCCGGCCGGCTGGTGGATCCAGAAAGAGGACGGGACCTGGGCCAAGAAGTCCTGAGCCCGGCCGGCGCGGTCCTGTAACATTCCGTCCCCGGGGCCGTAGAAAAGAAGGGCGGCCCCTTTGCGGCCGCGAACGAACCCCTTCAAGGAGCGTGCCATGGACCTGAGCTGTACCCGTTGCGTCGTCCGGACGGCATTCGCCGTCCTCCTCATCGCCATCCTCATCGCAGGGGCCTTCCCCCAAGAGCGCCCCGCGCCCGAGCAGGTGCTCAAGCACGACAGGCTCGAGGTCGTCCTGCCGGATTTCCCGGCCGAGGGGCTCATCCTGGACATCGGCGGCGGCGGCGAGGGCGTCATCGGCCAGCTCAAGGGGCGACAGGTCGTGGCCATCGACCTCATCAAGCGCGAGCTCGAGGACGCGCCGGGCGAGCCGCTGCTCAAGATCGTCATGGACGCCCGGGACCTCAAGTTCCTCGACAACACGTTCCGGACGTCGACCGTCTTCTTCACCTTTATGTATATCGAGCCGTCCTTCCACGCCAAGGTCTTCGAAGAGATCCGCCGCGTCCTCAAGCCCGGCGGCCGCCTGCTCGTTTGGGACGTCGTCTTCCCCGCCCGGACGGACCCGCAGCAGGTCTATGTCCTCTTTCCGGTCCACGTCAAGATGCCGAAGGGCGACGTCAACACCGGCTACGGAGTCAAGATCGTGGAAAAGCAGGGGCTGGAGCACTTCGCCGACCTGGCCAGGCAGACCGGCTTCGAGGTCGTCACTCAGGAGCCCCAGAAAGGCTGGTTCTTCCTCGAGCTGAAGAAGCCCGCCTGACCGTCTTTCGGGCCGCGGCTAGGCCGGCTCGATGGGGTGGCGGAGGATCGTCTTCAGCTTCTCCGGGGCCGCCCGCCGCGGGTCGCCGAAGTAGATCTCGTGGTGGCGGCCGCGGAGCCTGTAGCCCTGGTCCTCGATGAACCGGTGCAGGCGCTCGACCGTCGGCCCCTCCGCCGCATAGGGCCCGATGTGCATGATCTGGGCGGCCTTCCCCTCCGCGAACGTCTCGAAGCGGACCTCCGGGAAGCGCGGGAACTTGGCCTTCTTCTTGACCGCGGCCACCGCTGCCGCGACGTCCTTCCCCGTCACGACGTCCGGGAGGACGATGAAGATCGTCCACTCCCAATCGTCGCGCCGGCCGCCCGCGAAGACGGCCGGATCGTCGGCCGCCCAAAGTCCTTCGAGGGCCATGACCGGGTAATCGACGGCCTTTTCCTTCTTGAAGGCGAACTTGAGGGTGTAGGCGACGCTGTAGAGGGAGCCGACCGCTTCCTGGAACGCCGGGCCGCCCGGGTCGCCGCGGCCGTCCACCATGATCGTCGGGAGCGCCGGGACGTCGACGATCGAAGGCTTGGCCGCCGACGCCGAGTAGAACGGCTTGAGCTTCTTCTTGAGATCGATGACTTTCAAGGCGCCTCTCCCGCGCTTACAGGGGCTTGACCGGGACATAGAGGTCAAAGACGAAGTGCGGCCTCGCGGGGGCGCCCGTCGGCTCCCCGATGTAGGACTCGAAGGCCGGGGCGTCGTCGGGCTGCCAGCCGCTCCCGGGCAACCATTCCCCGCTCGCGAGGAGGATGGCCGCCTTCTCCAGGCGCAGGCGGCGGACGTATTCCGCCGGGGGCTCGCCGACGAAGGCCGAGAAGATGCGGTGGAAATGGAAGGGCGAAAAGCACGCCAACGTGGCCAGCTTGCCGAGCGAGATGTCCTCGCCAAGGGCCCGGTCGATGTGATCGAGGGCGGCGTTGATCCGCCGCTCGTATTCCTTGCGCGTCCGGGGGGATCCCGGTCGAAGATGCTCACTCATTTTCGGCCGCGGGCATTATAGCACCGGGCGGCCGCCCGGGACATGTTGACACAATATTCACAAAACCGTGACAAGTCCGTCATCCCCAGGCCCGATCATCGGACCGAACGGCAAAGCCCGCGACCGAAGGAGGTCCCGATGGCCAGGATGATCCGAGCCTTGGCGGCGGCGTGGATCGTCGCCGCCCTTATGACGTCCTTCTCATGGGCCCAGTCCGGCCGGGTCCAGCTCGCCCTGACGGGGACACTCCTGTTGGGGCAGGATTTCGACGGGGAGCTCTCGGGGATCGTCGGCCCCGCGGTCCGCCTGGACATTGAGCTGGGGCGGCGGTTCATGGTCAGCCCCGAGGCCCTCTACACGCTTGGCTGGAAAAGCCTCTCACCGGCCGCCACCTTGAACTTCAAATTCGGGTCCGCCTATGCCGGGGTGGGGCCGATGATCTGGCATGGCCGCTGGCTCATCAAGGCCCACTTGGGGACGGTGGTCGATCACATGCTGATCGAGGCCGTCTATGCCAGGGGCGCGCCTGATCATCCCTATGGCGAAGGGGCGGCGTTCGTCGGATTGGCTCTTGGCTTCGTCTTCTGACCCGCTCGCGGTCCTCGTCCCCGCCTTGACAGCGCTTCCGGACCGGCCCTAGAATCGGCCCGAAGATGCTCGGACTCCTCGGGGCGTTCGGTCTGGCCGCGGCGACGGGCCTGAACGCCTATCTGCCGCTGCTCATCGTCGGCCTGCTGGCCCGTTACACCGACCTCATCACCCTCAAGGCGCCTTGGAGCGCCCTGGAGCATCCCGTCGTGCTCGCCGTCATCGGCGTCCTTCTCCTCATCGAGTTCACGGTCGACAAGATCCCGGCCGTCGACACGGTCAACGACGTCATCCAAACGGTCTTCCGGCCGGCGGCCGGGGCCATCCTGTTCGCGGCGAGCGGGAACGTCGTCAGCAACGTCAGCCCCATCCTGGCCATGGTCTGCGGCCTGCTCATCGCCGGCGGCGTCCACACGGCCAAGGCGGTCGCCCGCCCGGCCGTGACCGCCGGCACGGCCGGCCTCGGGAATCCCGTCCTCAGCGTGGCCGAGGACGCCGTCTCCGGGGTGACTACGGTCGTGGCCGTCGTCGCGCCCGTCCTGCTGGGACTCCTCTTTCTGCTGGGCGTCTGGCTGCTCATCCGTCGGCACGAGCGCCGCAAGGCCAAGACCTAGATATCCCCGGAAGACGGACCCCCCCCGCCAGAAAGGAAGGGCCTGCCACTCCCCCTAAGGCGAGCCTCGAGCTAGGAATCTCCCTTTTCAGGACCGCGGTTCAGGGGCCGTCCCGCCGGGCGTCGGCCGGTCAGGCGCTCGGGGCCGTCCTCCGGATAAGATTGTAGATAAAGAGGATGATCAGTGCCCCGACGACCGCCCCGATGAAGTGGGCGACCTGCCCCGGCTGGTAGATGTGGAGCCACTGGCCGAGGAAGGTGGCCAGGAAGGCGCCGCCGATGCCCAGCAGGATGGTCAAGATCCAGCCCATGTGCTGCCGGCCCGGGTAGATGAACTTGGCCACGACGCCGACGAGGAATCCGACAATGATCGTCCAAAGGATATGCATGGGGTCCCCTCCGTTCATGCCCATTGTGGCCCCCCGACGGCCGGTTTGTCAAACAGGCTCGGCCGCGCGCGTCGGCCCGGTCCCGCGGCGGAGCCGGAGCCGGAAGTTCCTCAGGCGACGGCCGGTTTCTTTTTGCCCAGCCTCAGTTTCATGGTCAGGATCTTGTCCGTCGAGAAGATCCGGGCGGCGATGATCGTCAGGACGACGAAGACCACGAACATATAGCCGAGCCCGAAGGCGATCATGCCCCAGTTGCCGAGGTAAAGGTTCTGCGAGACCAGGAACGGGTGAGAGAAGGGGATGGCCAGGATCAGGATCTTGGCCGGCAGCGACAGCGAGTTCATGTCGGCGAAGAGGGAGATGAAGTAGGGGATCATGACCAGGAAGATGAGCGGCATGATCATCGTCTGGGCGCTTCGGAAGTCCTCGGCCAGGACGCCGAGGATCATGGCCAGGGCCAAGGCGACCAGGATGGCGAGGAACATCGCCACCCCGAGAACGATGTAGCCGGTCGTGTTGAAGGTGAGGCCGAGCTGGCGCATCAGCGCCCCGCCCCCGGCTTGCGCCCCGGCCTTAGCGATGTCGCCGGTCATGCCGCCGACGAAGCCCTTGAAGGCGAACATGTAAACGCCGGCCGAGATCAGGCCAACCAGGCCCGCCGCCAGCATCTTGGCGGTGATGATTGAGGTCCGCTTGATGGGCACGGTCAGGAGCGTTTCCAGGGTCTTGTTCTGTTTCTCCATCGCGATCGCCGAGATGACCATCTGCGACGAATAGATGACGATCATCATCAGGACGATGGGGATGAGCATCGACTGTTGGGACATCAGGCCGGCCACCTGCGTGGCCGACCCCTGGGCCACATGGTCCCGGACGACGACAAAGTCCTTGCTCTTGATCGGGTTCTTGAGGCTCTGGGGATCGAAGTCCGGCAGCCTCTCTTTGAGGAAATTGTTGGACAGGACGTTGTTCAGAGCCGAGATGACCCCGTCGACGACGATCTGACCGCGGGCGCCGATGAGCGAGAATGTCCGCATGAACGAATAGGTCTCGATCTGGCTCGGCTTGAACGCGGTCAGGGAATCGCCGAATCCTTTCGGGATGACGAGGAGCAGCTTCGAGTCGTTCGCTTTGGCCGCCTCGAGGGCCTGCTCCTTGGTCTTGCCCGACTGGTCGAGGATCTTGAACCGGGCCGACGAGAGCCCCTTGAGCAGGGACTGGGACGACGCCGAACCGTCCTCGTCGAGGGCGGAGATCGTCTGGACGCCGACGATCTTCTGGATCTCTTTCTTGCTGACCTGGCCGATGAAATTGTAGAGGACGAGCATGAAGAGCAGGGTGAAGACGAGCTGCTTATTGACCAGCTCCTTGATCTCTTTCTTGAGCAGGTTGGCGAATTTTTTCATCGGACGGAACTCCTGAAGACCTCTTCCAGATTCGCGGCCCGGTGCTTCTCTTTAAGCTCCGCGGGCGTCCCGCTGTCGAGGATGCGGCCCTTGTCGATGATGGCGACCCGGTCGGACAGGAACTCGATCTCGAGCATGTTGTGCGAGGAGAGGAGGACCGAGGTGCCTTCCTTGACGTACTTGCGAACGATCTCCCGGATCTCCAGGGCGTTGAGGACGTCGAGGCCCGAGGTCGGCTCGTCGAGGATGGCCAGCACGGGCTTGGTCATCAGGGCCCGGGCCAGCAGGACCTTGCGGGTCATGCCCTTGCTATAGGTGCCGACCTTGGTCTTGAGCCGGTCGCCGAGCGGTTCGCCGAGCTTGGTGATCTCGACCGCGCGGTCGACGAAGGTTTTTTCCTCTTCGGGCGTCCGGGCGTAGAAGTTGGCCATGAAGTGGAGGTAGTCCATCCCCTTCATGTCCTTGTAGGCGCCGGCCTCCTCCGGAAGATAGCTGATCCTCTCCCGGACGAAATCGGGGTCCTTGCAGAGGTCTTGATCGAGGAACTTGATCTCGCCGGCCGTCGCCGTGAGGAGCGTGGCGATGATCCGCAAGGTGGTCGTCTTGCCGGCCCCGTTCGGGCCGATCAGGGCGAACACCTCTCCGGCACGGACCTCGAAATCGATGCCGGCTACGGCGACTTGGCTGCCGAAGGATTTCTTCAATCCCCGGACTGTCAACACGTTAGGCATGCGTGACTCCCTCCGAGAAGTCGAAAGAAACGAAACCCCATTCTAGACCATACGGAGGGACCTGTAAATCGTTCTGAAATCGGGGACATGACCCTTTTCTCCGGAAAAGGTTTCGTGTCCCCGTTCCGCTATTCCCGGTTGTGCTCTTCCAGCCCGACGTCTTCCCGGTAATCGACCGTGACCTTGGCCTTGGAGCCCGGCCGCGGCTTGAGCAGGGCGATGGCCCGCAGGAAGGTCCGGTTGCGCTTCTTCCAGGTCCGATCGAGATTGCGGGCGTAATGGGCGATGGCGACCCCGATCCATTGGCCGGCCAAGACCTTGCGAGCCTCCTGCTTCAGCGAATAGAACTTGCGGTGGGCGAAGCTCTGGGCCTTTTGGAGGTCGGGCAGCGAGAAGCGGGCCGGCTGGAAGACGGCGTGGTGGGCGTCATAAAGGGCCCAGTCGTGGAAGCGGATCCGGTTCTCCGAGGCGATCCGGTCATAGAACGCGGAGCCGGGGAGAGGCGTCAGGATCAGGAACTGGGTCGAGGTCAGGCGGGAGCGCTTGGCCCAGCGCACGGTCTTGCGCACGGTCCGCCAATCGTCCTGATCGAAGCCGAGGACGAACATGCCGTGGATGTGGATGCGGTTCTGCCGGAAGACCTTGACCGCCCAGCCGATCTCCTCGACGGTCTGCTTCTTCTTCATGTCCTCGAGCGCGTCGGGGTTGACCGATTCGAAGCCGATATAGACGGTATGGCAGCCGGAGGCCTTCATCAGCCGGACGAGGTCCGGGTCGCGGGCGACGTCGGCCCGGACCTGGGTCGTCCAGGTGATCTTGAGGTTCTCCCGGATCATGGCTTCGCAGAGCTCGCGCGTCCGCTTGGGGTCGGCGGCGAAATTGTCGTCGTAGAAGAAGACGAGCGATTTGCGGCCGGAGTAGAGGCGGAGCTCCTCGATGATGTTCGCGGTCGAGCGGAAACGGTATTTGCGGCCGAACATGCCGGTCACGGAGCAGAAGGAGCAGTCGAAGGGACAGCCCCGCGACGTCAGGACCGGGATGGACGACATGTGCCGGAGGCCCTTCGCGTCCGGCCGGAGGAGGGAGAGATCGGGGAAGGGCAGGCGGTCGAGGTCCGTGGCCCGCGGGGCCATGGGGTTGTGGACGACCGCGCCGGCCTCGTCCCGGTACGAGAGGTTGGGCACATCGGCATAGCCGGCCCCTTTCTCCCAGGCGTCGATGAAGGCCGCGAGGGCCGCCTCACCCTCGCCCCGGACGACGAAATCGGCGTGCCCGAGCGCCTCCTCGGTCAGGTAGGTCACGTGCGGCCCGCCCATGAGGACCGGGAGGCCCATGGCCCGGACCTTGTCGGCGATGGCGTAGGCCCGGGGCGCCGTCGAGGTGATCGTCGAGATGCCGACGAGGTCGGCCGTGGCGATCACGTCGAAATCGACCTTGCGGAAGTCCTCGACGAAGAGCTCGACCTCCCAGCCGCGCTTCCTCATCATCGTCCCGAGGATGAGCGTCCCCAGCCGCGGCAAAGGGAACTGGGAGAAGATGTGGAGGTTGGGGGCCTTGGGTTCGATAAAGACGATCTTGGGCATGGCGGCCTTCTTATTTGGCGGGCTTGGCCCGCTTGGCGTTCCGGGATTGGAGGGCGTGGATGTCCTTTTTCTTCTTCTTGAGCTGGTCACGCCAGCGCTCGACGCCCTCCTCGATGAGCTTCATCCGGACGGAGAGGGCCTTGATGGCCTCGAGCATGGCGGCCAGCCGCTTCTCGACCTCGGAGGGCGGGGTGGCCTCGAGGTCGGCCTCGATCCCGAGGAGCGTCCGGAACTCGTCCGAGACGGCCTTGACCTCTTCGAGCGAATAGCCGAAGAGCTGGAGGTCGCGGATGAGCTGGCAGAGGAAGACGTAGGATTCGGAGTAGAGCCGGAAGCCGCCTTCCGTCCGCATGTCGGGCTCGATGATGCCCTTGTCTTCCCAGTGCTTGATCGTCCGGGGGCTGACGCCGGAGCGCTCGGCCAGGTTGCCGACGGTCAGGAAGCGGTCCTTGTCCGCGGCCTTCGTCCCGCGGCGCGCGTCCTGGGGCAGGCCGACCTTCTTGGCGATCTTGAGGATCTCGTCGGTGCCGTAGCCGAGGTCGGCCAGCCGCCGGACATGGGCGACGCGCTCCAGCGACGCGACGGCGAACAGGGGGGCCCTGTTCTCGCCATAGCCGTCGGGCCTGATCAGCTTGACCCGGGTCCATTCGGCGATGCGCTCGGAGGGGAGGCCGGCCTTAAGGGCCAAGTCCTCGAGGGACAGCACGTCCTTATTCATTGTGTACCTATACGTTCAAATAAATATATATTTCGATATAACATGAACGTATAGGAATGCTATTCTCGACGGCATCGGATGTCAAGCTTCTTTTTCGTGCGCCCCGGCCGTCTTGACCTCGTCCGCCGTCTCCTGTAGAGTGAGCGGCAATCGCGCCCCATGAAGACCTCCGAAAAGCTCTCCTTTGATTACCTGGTCGTCGGGTCCGGCTTCGGCGGCAGCGTCGCGGCCATGCGCCTGGCCCAGAAGGGCTACACGGTCGGCGTCGTCGAGGCCGGCCGGCGCTGGTCCGCCGACCAGTTCCCGCGCCGGAACTGGAACCTGCGCAAGTTCCTCTGGATGCCCTCGCTCGGCCTCTACGGCACCTGGCGCCTCCGCCTCCTCAACGGGGCCTTCATCCTGGCCGGGGCGGGGGTCGGCGGCGGAAGCCTCAATTACGCCAATACGCTCTATGTCCCGCCGGACGTCTTCTTCGAGCGGCCGAGCGTCGGGCGGCTCGGCGGCAAGGCCGAGCTCCTTCCTTATTATGAGCTGGCCGGCCGCATGCTCGGCCTGACCCCCAACCCGGTCGAGACGGCCCCGGACGCGCTCATGCGGGAGACGGCGGACGAGATCGGCCGCGGCTCGACCTACCGGCGCACCGACGTCGCCGTCTATTTCGGGAAGGAGGGCGAGCCGGCCGCCGATCCCTATTTCGAGGGGGAAGGGCCCGACCGCATCGGCTGCGAGCTCTGCGGCGAGTGCATGACCGGCTGCCGCAGGGACGCCAAGAACAGCCTGGACAAGAACTATCTTTACTTCGCCGAGAAGTTCGGGGCCCGGATCTTCGCCGAGAACAAGGTCGTGGGGATCGAGCCGCTCGGTCCCGACGGGAGCGAGGGCTACGTCGTCCGGACGAGGAAGACGACGGGCCTCCTGCGCCGCCGGCGCGGCCTCGTCTTGCGCGCCCGGGGCCTGGTCCTGGCGGGCGGCGCCCTCGGCACCAACGCCCTGCTCCTCGACCTGAAGCGCAAAGGCCGCCTGCCCAACCTGTCCGAGCACCTCGGCCGCTATGCCCGGACGAACAGCGAGACCATGCTCGGCGTGAGATCCTTCGCCGGAGACGTCGAGTACAGCCGCGGCGTCGCCATCACCTCGAGCGTCGCTCCCGACGACGAGACCCGTCTCGAGCCGGTCCGTTTCGGCCGCGGGCACGACGTCATGTGCGCCCTCGTCGCCGCGCTGACGGACGGCGGGAAGCGAGCGCCGCGGACCCTGCGCTGGATCGGCAACGAGCTCCTCCATCCCGTCCGCAGCTTCCGGCTGCGCAACCCGCGCGGGTGGGCCAAGGAGACCATCATCCTGCTCGTGATGCAGACCGCCGACAACTACTTCCACCTGGAGCGGCGCCGGCCCTGGTTCTTCCCTTTCGCCACGGTCCTCGTCTCGAGGCCCGGGGCCGACCGCCGGCATCCGAAATGGTTCCCGGTCGGGAACGATTTCGGCAAGAGGATGGCCAGCAGGATCGGCGGCGGCGCCGCCAACGTCATCAGCGAGGTGACCGTCGGCGCGCCCATCACCGCCCACATCCTCGGCGGCTGCTCCTTCGGCCCGACGCCCGAGGAAGGCGTCATCGACGAGCGGAACCGGGTCAAGGGCTACGCCAACATGATCGTCTGCGACGGCTCCCAGATCCCGGAGAACCTCGGGGTCAATCCGGCCCTCTCCATCACCGCCTTCGCCGAAAGGGCGATGTCCTTCGTGCCGGCGAAGAAACCGGTGCGCTACCTGGCAGCGGAGAGGTCGTGGGGCCTGGCCGGCCTGCTCACCCGGGAGCGCGGTCCCGAGCGAGCGCCTCGGCCGCCTTCGTCATGAGGGCCGCGGCGGCGCCCTCGCCGGGGGATGGCCAGCGGATGGCCCCGGCCCGTCCTGTGACGGCCCGGGAATCCGTGATCGGGGGCGGGAACGGGCGCGCGCCCGCCGCCCACATGCCCCACGTGTCGAGGACCTGCTCGAAGGAGCGGACCGCGAGCTCGGTTGCCTGAATGGCCTCTCCGGCCGCGGCCGCGAATCCGGCCGTGTCCCGCTCGAGGTCCCGGACGAGGCTCGCGATATCTTCCGGAGGGGCCCCCTTGAGGTAGTCCCTACGCAGGCCCTCGGCGAGGTCGCGGGCCCGCCGCGCCGACTGCCAGATCTCGCGGGCCCGGAGCCGGATGAGGGCCGCCTGGGCCCAGGCCCGGACCCTGATCCTGTCGAGCCGCGCCTCGCCGGCCCCCACCGGGTACCCGGCCGTCTTTCTGAACGCCTCGAGGTCCGCCAGCGAAGAGCCGGCCTTCCGCCAAAGGGCCTCGATATCGGCGGCGGCCCACTCGCAGAAGCTCGCGTGGTAGCCGATCTCGGCGGCGAAGGACTGCACCTCGTCCCATTGGACGGATCCGGCGCCGGCGCTGAATTCGTTCTGGACGCGGGAAACGAGCGCGCCCTCCAGACCGGCGTGCAGGCCCTCGTGCACCAGGCCGGCCGCGAGCATGTGATAGTCTTCCTCGCGCAGCGCTACGAGCAGCCGGCCGTAGAGGGCCTCGCCCAGCGCCTTCCTCAGGCGGCGATGGGCCGCCTCGTCCTTGAAGAAGGGCTCCAGGCGGCCGACCTTGTCCCTGAAACCGGCCGCTTCGAGCCCGTTGGCCGCGGCCCGCATCCGCCCATAATCCTCGACGATCGAGCCGGGCGTGAAGGTCGTTCGGTTCGCGACGCAGAGCGCCAGGTAGGCCGAGTCGTGGATCTCCATGAAGAGCCGGCCGTCCGCGTCAAAGCCGTGGGTCATGAAGTACGTGCCGGGCCGGACATAATAAGTCTGGCCGGGGAAATAACGCCTGGCCCGCTCCCACGCCGCCGCATAGCCCCGGCCGGTCCATTCCTCGGCGGTCATGACGTCGCGAAGGGAGTAGAACCGGGAGTCCAAGACCGTCCGCACGATCTCCCGGGCCGGGTCGGCCGCGGGAAGGCTTTTGAACAGGGTCCTCTCGACGGCGGGCCCCGCCGGGACGGCCGCGAACGCCGCGAGGCCGAAGGCCAGCCCCAGAGCGGCTCTCGCCGCGATCTTCGGGGGGGTCAGGGGACCCTTCTTGGGATCATCCGGCCCGCGGGTTCGTCCCCGGGCGGGTCTTGGGGCCGGACGGCGGATGAACGGGTTCGTCGGCGGACGGCCTCAGGACGATTCCCGCTCGGGATCTTCGGGAACGGGCGGGGCCGCCGGCGCCTCGTCGGGCGAGAAGACTTCGGGCTCGTCGCCGGGGCTCGAGACCTTGCCCAAGCGCCGCAGCCGCTTCTCTTCTTGTTTCTTCAGACGCTTCAGCTCTTTGGTCCTTTTTTCGCTCTTGAACGCTCTGTTGCCTCTGCCCACCAGACCTCCTTGTTCCGGATTTCGCTTGTATCATACCGGGATTCCGCCGCACGTTCAAGCCTCTGTGTCGGGGCCTATCGCGGCCTCCGACGTCTCTGCTATAATTCGGCCATGGCCGAACTCCGAGGGACGGACTTTCTCTACCGCCGCTGGGAGGCTGCGCCGAACCCCGCTTCACCCAAGGCCGTCTTCCTCCTCGTTCATGGGCTCGGCGCCCACTCGGCCCGCTGGGAGTTCCTGGCCGAGGGTTTCGCCGGCCGCGGCTTCGCCTCGTACGCGCTCGAGCTGAGAGGCCACGGCGCCACTCCGGAGAGGCCGCGCGGCCACGTCGATTCGTTCAAGGTCTGGGACAGAGACATCCTGGCCCTGCGGGCCCTCGTCGCCCGCGACCTGCCCGGAAAGAAGATCTTCCTGCTCGGCGAAAGCATGGGCGGGCTCATCGCCTATGACCTGGCCGGCCGCTTTCCGGACCTTTTCGCCGGGGCCGTCCTCATCTCCCCGGCCTTCAAGAACGGCATGAAGTTCGCCTGGAGCGCCTATCTCAAGCTCGTCCTGGTCCTGCCCTTCGACCGCCGCTCCATGGTCGACGTCCCTTTCACCTCGGAGAGGGCGACCCGCGATCTCGACTACGCCGCGGTCATGGACGGGAACCCGGACGAGCTCCGTATCGCGAGCATCGGCCTCCTGGCTGGGTTCTTTCCCGTTCAAGCCCGCGCCCGGCGGCTGGCCCGGGCCTATCGGACCCCCTCGCTCTTCCTCATCCCCGGCCTCGATCACCTCATCGACGAGCGGGCCGGCCGCAAGCTTTTCAAGAAGCTTGCCGCTGCCGACAAGACGCTCATCGAATACCCCGAGATGTTCCATGCCCTGTCGATCGACCTGGGGCGCGAGAAGGTCTTTGACGACATCCTCGTGTGGGCCTCGAAGCGGGTCTGACGTGAGCCACGTCCTGGCCATCGATCAGGGCACGACCGGCAGCCGGGCTATCGTCTTCGACCGGCGCGGCCGGGCCGTCGCCTCCGCCTACGAGGAGTTCCCGCAGCATTTCCCCAAGCCCGGCTGGGTCGAGCACGATCCCGAGGAGATCTGGCGGAGCGTCTATCGCACCATCCAGAAGGCCCTGGCCGCGGTCTCCGGGCGCTCGATCGCCGCCGTGGGCATCACCAACCAGCGTGAGACGACGGTCATCTGGGACCGCCGCTCGGGACGGCCCGTCGCGAACGCCATCGTCTGGCAGTGCCGCCGCACCGCCCGCCGCTGCCGCGAGCTCGCGGCCGACCCCGGGACGCGCGATCTTGTCCGCCGGAAGACGGGCCTGCCGATCGACGCCTACTTCTCGGCCACCAAGGCGGAGTGGATCCTGGACCGGGGCGGCCTGCGGGAGCGGGCCCGGCGGGGCCGCCTGGCCTTCGGCACGACGGACAGCTGGGTCCTGTTCAAGCTCACCGGCGGGGCCAGCCATGCCACGGACCCGACCAACGCTTCGCGAACGATGCTCTTCGACATCCGCAAGCTCGGCTGGGACGACGAGCTCCTCGCCCTCTTCGGCCTCCCGGCCTCCCTCCTGCCGCGGGTCCTGCCCTCGTCGGGCGAGTTCGGACGGACGGTCCGCCTGGGCCGCCTGCGCGCCGGCATCCCGATCATGGGCATCGCCGGCGATCAGCAGGCCGCTCTCTTCGGCCAGGCCGGCTTCCGGGCCGGGGCCATCAAGAACACCTATGGGACGGGTCTCTTCATCTTGCTCAACACCGGGCGGGAGCTCGTCGAGTCCCGGCACGGCCTGATCACGACCGTGGCCTGCGGCCCCGGCGGCAAGGCCGTCTACGCCCTCGAGGGGTCCGTGTTCGTGGCCGGCGCGGCCATCCAATGGCTGCGGGACCAGCTCGGCCTGCTCGGTTCGGCGGCCGAGTCCGAGGCGGCGGCCGGCTCGGTCCCCGACAATGCCGGCGTCTATTTCGTCCCGGCCTTCGTCGGGCTCGGGGCGCCCTACTGGGACGCCGAGGCCCGGGGCGCGATCGTCGGCCTGACCCGCGGCGCCAACCGGAACCATATCGTCCGGGCGGCCGTCGAGGCTATGGCCTATGCGACCCGCGACGTCCTCGAGACCATGCGCAAGGACTCCGGGCTGAAGGTGCGCGAACTGCGCGTCGACGGCGGGGCTTCGGCCAACGATCTCCTGTGCCGCTTCCAGGCCGGCCTCCTCGGCCTGCCCGTCGTGCGGCCGAAGACGGTCGAGACGACCTCGCTCGGGGCGGCCTATCTCGCCGGCCTCGGGGCCGGACTCTGGGAATCGACGGCGGCCATCGAACGGCTGGCCGTCGACGAAAGGAGATTCGCCCCGGCCATGAGCCGCGGCCAGGCCGACCGGCTCTACGCCGGCTGGCAGGCCGCCGTCCGCAAGGCCAGGGCCGCCTGATCGCGCCCGGCCGGAGAGGTGAAACAAGCGCCCCCCCGATCCGTATTACAGGGCGTCCGAAATCGCACGATAGGAGATGAACGATGAAGAAAGAGGGTTTATTGGCGGTCCTCCTCCTCGTGATCGCCCTGTTCGCGGCCGTTCCGGCCTTCGCGGGCACGATCCCGGCCTCGGTCGTTCCCGAGAACGCCCGCTGGGTGGCCCACCTGGACATGGAGAAGTTCGCGTCTACGAGCCTCTACGGCTATCTCGACAAGAGCGGCACCTTTGAGATCAAGAGCCGGGACATCAGTCGCTGGCTGAAGATGGACCTCCCCAAGGACGTGACCGGCGTCACGGTGTTCGGCCTTGACGAGGCCAAAGAACAGGCCGTCGTCGTGGTCGCGGGGAAGTTCGACAAGGAAAGGCTCATGACCTTGCTCGACCTGGCCGAAGATCATAAGGAAGAGCCCTACGGCGCCTACACCGTCTATTCCACGGACGAAGACGGCTTCGGCGCCTTCCTCAACGACAATCTCGTCGTACTGTCCGAGCAGCGGTCGGCCCTCGAGAGGGTCCTCGATACCGCGGCGGGGAAGGTCAAGGACTTCGCCAAGTCCGCGCTGAGCGCATCGCTCAAGGAGATCCCTTCGGGCGCCTTCCTCAGCGGGGTCGTGCCCAACCTGACGGGGCTGGGCCCCCAGGTCAGCGAGTCCCGGCTGCTGGAGAAGGCCAGCGGCATCTTCTTTATGGCCCAGGAGACGAAAGACAATCTCTTCGTCCGGGTCCAGCTGACGGCCGATACCGCGGAGAACGCCAAGAACATGGCCGACATCGCCCAAGGCCTCATCGCCATGGGCCGGCTCAGCGGCGGCCAAGGCGGCCAGGGCGGCCACATGGCCAATGTGGTCGGCCTGCTCGAGGGGCTCCAGGTCAAGCAGGAGGGCAAGGTCCTGAAGCTCGAGTTCGAGCGCCCGTCGAAGGAGATCGCGGATTTCCTGTCGCAGGGCCACGGGGTCAAGGGGCTGCTCGACTGAGCCCCGTCGTGGCCTGAGGAGGCCCCGGCCGGGCCGGGGCCGCGTGGAGAGCATGACCGAGGTCGAGCGGATCGCGGATAGGACCGACGAGGAGCTGGCCCGCGAGGCGCGGGCCGGCTCGCGCCGGTCCTTCGAAGAGCTGGCCGGCCGCTACAGGCGCCGGCTCTTCGCCTATCTGCGCCCCCGTCTGGCCAGCGACGAGGATGCCGAGGACATGGTCCAGGACACCTTCCTGAAGATCTACCGGAACATCGAGGCTTACGATCCGGCCTTCCGGTTCTCGACCTGGCTCTACACGTCGGCGAACAGGCTGGCCATCGATGCTTTCCGCAAGGGCGCGGGCCGGGTGCGGGTCGCCCTGGAGAGGGACTTCGACGTCCCGGACCCCGCGGCCGGCCCCGAGTCCCGCCTCGGCGAGACGGGGCTCTGGGACGCCGCCCGGGCCCTAGGCGGGGACCGTTATCGCGTCCTTTGGCTGCGCTACGGCGAGGACATGACCATCGACGAGATCGCGGCCGTTCTGGGCCGGACGAAATTGGCCGTCCGGGTGCTGCTGCACCGGGCCCGGACGAGCCTCGTCGGGCGGCTCGGCCCGGCCTTGGATCGCGCGATCGGTCCGCTCCCCGGGACGGCCCGGCAGGCCGTCGGGGAGTGAGGGAGAGGAGAGGTCCGATGTTGTGCAGACTCAGCCGTTGGATGGTTTCGAGGTCGGAGGACACGGGGAAGAAGCTTCCCCGCCCGATCGAGCGGCACATCGGACGCTGCCGGGCCTGCGGCGTCTTCGTCCGCGCCTCCATGGCCATGGCCTCCGAGCTGCGGGCGGAAAGGGCCGCCTGGCTGGCCAAGGTCCCGGATTTCGCGGTCGGCCTCGAGCCGGAGCCGCGGCAAATGGTCGATTCGGAGCCGACGTCGCGGCGCCGCATCCTGTTCGGGCTCCGGCCCCTCCCCGTCGCGGCGGCCGCCCTGGCCGTCGTGGCCTCCGGTTTCGTTCTCTTCCAGGTCCTCCGTCGCCAGGAGCCCGCTCCGAACGCTCAGGGCCTCGTCGCCGCCAGGTCCGCGATCATGTCCCTCGCCACGGCGCCCCGGGGATTCGGCGGCATGGTCGGCGAAGCCGAATCGTCCCTCGAAAGGGAGCGTCAGATCCTGGAGAGGTCGATCGCCTCGGCGGCCGAATACGTTCAGGCCCGGCTGAACATCAAGATCGAGCGGCGAACGCCGCCATCCAAATCGAGCTGAGCCCCCCAGCTTCGTCCGGACGCGTCAGGTCCGTTCACGTGCTCGCGGGTTCCTTCTTGACCGGCGACAGCCGTTCGAGCCCCGCCTTGGCCCGGTCGTTCTCGGGCTTGATCTCGAGCGACCGCTTGTAGCTCTTGATGGCCTCGTCCTTCCGCCCGAGCTCCTCGTAGACCCCGCCGAGATCGTTGTATGCGCTCCAGGAATCCGGGTGGATGGCGGCGTTGAGCTCGAAGACGGCCACGGCCTCGCCCTCGCGTCCCCACCAATAAAGGAAATGAAGGCCGAGCCAATTGAGGACGGACTCGTCGATCGGGGGCCGGCCCGCGAGGGCGGCGCGGGCGCGCTCGATGACGGGCCGGGCCTCGCCGATCCCTTTCTCGATGAGGAGGCTGACGAGCTCGGCCTCCGAGGGCGGCCCGGCCGAAGCTTCCTTGGCTTCGATCCTTAAAGCCGCGGCTCCGGGAGCGGGATCGGCCCCGGCCGCGACCAGGCTCTTCAGGCCCGCGCCGTCGTTCTGGAGGGCGCTCCCGAAGAAGGCCAGCGAGAGGCGGCAGATCCGCTCATAGACGGGCTTCGGATCGGAGGCCGGAGCGTCCCAATAGCCCGGCACCTCGGCTTTGATGCCCAGGGCCGCGTACGAGGAGAAGTCGCCGTGGACCGTCGTCGGGACGTGGACGAGATAGCTCGGACCGAAGGCTTTTCTCTCGAAGAGGGACGGGGTCTTGCTCCGGTCCGCCTTGGAGCGGATGAAGCGGGCCTGGGTCATGTGCATCCAGGCCGTCCGGAACCGGTCCTCCCGGTACTGGGGGTGGGTGGCCGGAAGACCGGTGTAGTGCTTGTCGAGGATCCCGGAATCCAGGCTGAGAAAGGCGGCCACCTCGGGGTGGCGCATGGCCATCAGGAGGCCGGCCATGCCGCCGAGGTCGTAGCCAACGAGGCCGACGCGGGCGGGATCGACGAAAGGCAATCCGGCCGCCTCCGCCAGGACCTGCTCCATGTCCCGGGTCTCGGTCTCGATGTCCTCCACATTGAGGTTGACCAGCCGGTAGCGCGTGCCGAGCAGGGGACAGGTGGCGACGACATAGCCGTGGGCGGCCAGGAGCTCGCAGAGGACGAAGTTGGAAAGAGGCGACTCGAAGAACAGGCCCTGCCCGAAGACGATGAGCGGGAATCTGCCGGACGCGGGCGCGGCCTCGCGGACGGCGCCGGCCGGTTGCCGCCTCAGCTCTTCGAGCTCGGCGGCCTTGAAGCCCCTGGCCAAAGGCACGGGAAGGAGCGACGTGCGGAAGTCGGCCAGGGCCATCTTGACGTAGTCGTCGAACCGCATCGTCTCGCCCGCGGCCCGGCTCGCGGGATACCAGACATAGACGCGCAGGGGACGAGGCGAGAGGCCCTCGCCCGCGGGGGACGGGAATGACCGGGACGGGTCCGACGTCTCGATCAGCTTGAAGCCGGCCGTGAACGGGCCGGCCGGAAGCCCGCCCCAAAAGACGCTGTCGCCAGCGACGGCGAAGGCGCCGGTCGCCAAGAAGGCCAAGAGGCCGCAAAGGAACTTTACTCTCTTCATGCCTTCCTCCAGGGGGGCTATCCCGACCGGATCGTAGGCCGAAGAGGGAGCAAAATCCATGCCACGGGATGCGGGGCGAAGGGCGGAAGGAACGTGAAGGCCAACGCTCGGGCCGGAACGGGGATCAGACGCGCTGGCGCGTCGGACGGAAGTCCCAGGTCAGCTGGAACATGATCTGCCGCAGGAGGTCGTTCAAGGCGGCGTTCTTGTCCCTTACGGCGAAGACCGGGACGCCGTTGTCCATCCCGACCGAGCCCACGGTCCCCTGCCGGATGGCGGAATTCGTCCACAGCGTGGCGCCGTTCGTCGCGGACACGAGCCGGACCTTGACGGTCATGTCCATGGCCGCCCGAGCGAAGAGGCTCCGGGCCAGAGGAGCGGCCAGATCGATCTGCGGCTTGACCTTGGTCACCGCGACCTCGCCCAGGAAGACGGCGTCGAGGCCGTGCTTCCGGCCGACGGCCAGGACGGTCTCGCGATCGAACTCGGTCTTGCCGAGGTCGGCCAGGACGGTCTCCGCGGGGCCGAGCTCGACGACCGGCACGCGCTGGGCCGCCGTGACCTCCTCGAGGAAGTCCTGGGTGGCCACGGCGTCGAGGTCGCCCTTGACGTTGGCCGCTTTGAAGGTGACGAGACCGATCGTGCCCATCGTCGTGAGGTCGACGGCCGGCGGGACGATGGTGTAGTGGGCCGCGCAGCCGGCGACGGCCGCGGCGAGGACCAGGATGAAGGCGAAATGTCGTTTTCTCATGCGCGTTCTCCTCCACGGGCCGGGCCCGGCCCGTCCCTGGAATACTTTAGTCGCGGAAGGACGGCCCCTTTCCGGAAACCGGGCCGGTCGCTATCTGGGGACAAGTACTCCGTGTACGTGTCCCCCCATCTAAAGAGGGGCAGTCCCCATCGGACAGCCCCCATGAGAGCGAGGAACCTCCCGGGGCCGGGCGACGTATAAGAGGAAGGCGCCGAACTTCACGTTGCGTTCGCCTCGACGTCGTGCGAGAATATTCGGCTAATCCTCTTTAACGGAGGTATGTCACGTGAGCCTTCGCCGCATCCCCATCCTCATCGTTCTGGCCTTCGCCGTCTTCGTCCTGACGCCTCCCGCCAGCTCAAGGCCAAGAGGGCCCCTTCCTGCCGCCTCGCTGACCTTTGACCGCTATCACCGGCCCGAAGAGATCGCCGCCGCTCTCCAGGATCTGGCCCGGGCCAATCCCGGCTTCGCCAAGGCCCACGTGCTGGCCAAGAGCCCCGGGGGCCGCGATCTCATCCTTCTCGAGATCGGCCCGGAGACGGCCAAGGCCGCGAAGACCCTGCCGGCGGTTTTCGTCGCCGCCGACATGGACGGCACCGTGCCCCTCTCGGGCGAGGCCGGCCTCTGGCTGGCCCAGGCCCTTTGCGGCCGGGCCGACCTGCGGGCGGACCGGACCTGGTACGTCCTGGCCTGCGGCGACCCGGACGCGGCCTCGCTCTATTTCGCCAAGCCCCTGCGCCGCGACAGCCGCAACGCCCGCCCGACGAACGACGACCAGGACGACGCGGTCGACGAGGACGGCCCCGACGACCTCGATGGCGACGGGATCATCACCCAGATGCGGGTCAAGGACCCCGAAGGGGCCTGGATGGCCGTCGCCGCCGAGCCCCGCCTGATGAAGAAGGCCGACGGGACGAAAGGGGAGAAGGGCGTCTGGAAGATCTATCCCGAGGGGATCGACAACGACCGCGACGGCCGGATCAACGAGGATGGCCCGGGCGGGGTCAGCCTCGGGACCGCCTTCCCCCACCTTTATCAATATCACGCCCTCGACGCGGGACCCTGGCCGGGCAGCGAGCCGGAGACGCTGGCGCTGCTCAAGTTCTTCGACCAGCACCGCGAGATCGGGCTCCTTTTCGTCTTCGGCGAATCGAGCTTCTGCCTCAACCCGCCGCGGGGCGGACGCAAGGGCGAGGCCGACTTCAACCAGATCAAGGTCCCCGAGCGCATGGCCGGCTTCATCAACGCCGATCCGAACCGGACCTATACCATGGCCGAGCTCATCGAGCTGGTCAAGCCGCTCGTCCCCCCCGGTTTGGAGGTCAACGAAGCCCTCATCGCGGGCTTCCTCGATCTCGGAGCCGCGGTCAACCCGCTCGAGGAGGACCTCAAGTTCTATAAAGAGCTTTCCGAGAAATACAAGGAATTCCTCAAGGCCGCCAAGCTCGACGGCAAGCGGCTCGATCCCGCACCCGACAAGGACGGCTCGCTCGAGCTCTACGCCTATTATCAACTCGGCCTGCCCTCGTTCGCCATGGACTTCTGGACCCTGCCCGAGGTCAAGGAGGAGAAGCCGGCCGAAGAGATCACGCCCGACAAGCTCGAGAAGATGAGCAACGACGAGTTCATCGCCCTCGGCGAGGACAAGATCAACGCCTTCCTCAAGGCCTCCGGCGCCCCCGACCAGTTCAAGGCCAAGCAGGTCATCGAGGCCCTCAAGGGCGGCCAGATGGACACCAAGAAGATGGCCGAGATGCTGAAGCAGATGCCCAAGAAGCCGAGCGAGGACGGGGTCGATCCGAAAGAGAAGGCCCTTGTCGCGTGGAGCGACAAAGAGCTCGGCGGCCAGGGCTTCGTCACCTGGAAGCCGTTCAAGCACCCGACCCTCGGCGACGTCGAGATCGGCGGCGCCGCGCCCTATGCCGACAACACGCCGCCGGCCAAGATGATCGACGGCCTGGTCGCGGGCCAGGCCCCCTGGGTCTTCGAGGTGGCCAAGAAGATGGCCCGCATCGGGATCGCCGACGCCAAGGTCAAGGCCCTCGGCGGCGGCGTCTACGAGGTCAAGGCCTGGCTCGAGAACAAGGGCGGCCTGCCCTACCCGACGGCCATGGGCTCCCGCGATCAACGCATCCTGCCCGTGGTCGTCACGCTCGGCGGCCAGGGCTTCGACATCGTCCAGGGGAAAAAGCGCAGCCTCGTCCAATCCGTTCCGGCTCAGGGCTCCCAGACCGTGACCTGGATCGTCCGGGCGGCCGAGCCCGCCAAGCTCGAGATCAAAGCGGAGACCCAGACCGCCTGGCGCGATGCCCGGACGGTCGACCTGGGAGGTGCCAAGTGAAAAAACTAGCCCCCGCCCTGATGCTGGTCCTGATCCTATCCTCGAGCCTGCCCGCTCAGAAGACCGAGATCACCGTCCCTCTGCGCTTCGACCAGTACTACACGCTCGACCAGGTTTACGCGGCGCTCCAAGCCCTCAACAAGGCCTATCCTCAGCTGACGACCCTCGAGACGGTCGGGAAGAGCGAGGAAGGCCGCCCGCTCATGGCCCTGACCGTCAATAATCCCAAGACCGGCGCCGCCCTGGACAAGCCCGGCATCTACCTCGACGGCAACATGCACGGCAACGAGATCCAGGGCGGCGACATCTCGCTCTATTTCCTCGATTATCTCCTCGGGAACTACGGCAAGAACCCCGAGATCACGGCCCTCGTCGACAAGAACTGCTTCTACGTCATTCCCGTGGTCAACGTCGACGGGCGCTTTCACTTCATGGCCGACCCCAACGGCCCCAGCAGCAACCGCAGCCTGCGCATCCCGATCGACGACGACCGCGACGGCCTGGTCGACGAGGACCCGGCCGAGGACCTCGACGGCGACGGCAACATCTGCGAGATGCGCAAGAAAGACCCCTTCGGACGATTCAGGACCGACCCGGAGGACCCGCGGCTCATGGTCCGGGTCAAGCCCGGCGAGAAGGGCGAGTGGACCCTCCTCGGCGAAGAAGGGATCGACAACGACGGCGACGGCCAGATCAACGAGGACGGCGAAGGCTACGTCGACGCCAACCGGACCTGGGGCTTCGATTGGGCCCCGCCCTACGTCCAGAGCGGCTCCGGCGAATACCCGTTCTCGGGGGTCGGGGTCAAGGCCCTGGCCGAATGGATGATGACCAAGACCAACATCGTCATGGTCTGGTCTTACCACAACAACGGCGGCATGCTCCTGCGCGGCCCGAGCCGCAAGGGGCTGGGCGAATATCCGCAGCAGGACGTCGCCGTCTACGACTTCCTCGGTCAGCAGGGCGAGCGCATCATCCCCGGCTACCGCTACCTCATCTCCTGGAAGGACCTCTATACGACCTACGGCGATTCCGGCGAATGGGCCACCCAAACGCTGGGCGCCTACTTCTACTGCGCCGAGGTCTTCCAGACCGAGTCCGAGGCCTTCAAAGGGGCCTCGGAGAAGGCCGAGCCCCGGTCGCCCCGCGAGGAAGCCGCCCGCAGCTTCATGGATGAGGGCATCTCCGAGCGCGAGCGGCTCAAGTTCAGCGACAACGTCGTCTCGGGCCAGCTCTACAAGCCCTGGAAGCCGTACAAGCACCCGGAGTACGGCGACGTCGAGATCGGCGGCTGGGTCAAGATGAGCTCCCGGCTGGGCGCGCCCTTCATGATCAAGGACCTCGTCCACCGCAACGCCATGGCCGCCCTGTTCACGGCCAAGCACCTGCCGGAGGTCTCGCTCGAGGTCTTCGAGGTCGAGGCGCTCGGGGGGAACCTCTACCGGGTCCGGACGCGCCTCTCCAACCCCAAGGCCATGCCGACCATGAGCTACCTGGCCCAGAAGGTCAACCTCTATCCCAAGGACACCCTCACGGTGAGCGGGTCCGGGGCCAAGGTCGTTGCCGGCGGGCAGCTGGTCGATCCCTATCGCGACCAGGCCGTCTACAAGAAGGACCGGCCCGAGATCCAGTTCCTCGTCGTGCCGGGCTTCGGCAAGGTCGAGTACCAGTTCCTGGTCGAAGGGAACGGCGAGATCACGCTGCGGTACGAGTCGCGCCACGGCGGGAAGCTGGCCAAGACCGTCAAGCTCGAATAATCGCTTCCCTTTCCTTGACAGGCCGAGCGGGAATGCTTAGAGTGGCTTTCTATTTTTATTACGCCGGCGAGAGGATCACCAGTGTCGGGAAGGAATAGGACGTTCGGCGCGGTCCTGGCCGCGGGGTTGTCGCTCCTCCTCCTGGCCGAAGCCGCGCCGGCCGCGGGCCGCCCCTCCGTTCCCGGTCCGCCTGATCCATTCAGCCTGTCCGCCGCGACCCCGCCTGCCTCCGGCTTCATCGCCTTCTCCCTGGCCGAACCGACCGCCGCGGCGGCCCCCAAGAAGCATCCCGGCCGCGCCTGGATCGAGATGGGCGCCTTCCTGGCCTATTCCACCACCAGCTACTGGACCCGGGCCGCCTTCCCGGAAGACTGGCAGTTCCAGCTCACCTTTCACGACCAGATCGAAAAGCTCGTCCGCCTCAAGGGCGTGCGCTTCGATTCGAACAATTTCAAGGTCAACTGGACCCACTCCCTGGCCGGCGGCGTCTATTATCAGTTCGCCCGGGCCAATGACCTGTCCTGGTTCGAGTCCCTGCTCGTGGCCACGGCCGCCTCGACCTATTGGGAAACCGTGGTCGAATGGAGAGAGGTCGTCTCCATCAACGACCAGATCACGACCGCGATCGGCGCGTACGCGACCGGCGAGCCCTGGTATCAGGTCGGCCACTACCTGGCCCACCAGCGCGGGCTCTTCCAGCAGGCCCTGAGCTTCCTCAATCCCCTCATCAAGCTCAACCATTGGCTCGACCGCAAGAGGCCCGGCGCGAAGGCCTATACCCAGCCGGGGTGGCGGGACCTGGCCCTGTTCGTCGGCGGGCGCAATCTGACGACGGCCGGCCAGCCCGTCCAAACGGGGCTCTATTTCGGCTTCCGGACGGCGCTTCTCCTGCCGCCGGAGTACGGCCGGCCGGGCGAGGTCCGGCGGACGCTCAAGGACACCTATTTCAGCGACATCTGCCTGGACTACACGGTCCGCAACGGGCGCGCCGACGAGACCAACCTGTGGACGAGCGCGGTGACGCTCGGATCGTTCCGGCAGAGGATCGACGACCGCTCCGTCGGCTACAGCCTGATCCTCGGCCTGGGGTCCTCGTTCGAGTATTTCAAGAAGAGGCCCTTCGATACCTATGACAGCGCCCCCGTTCCCGTCAAGCAGGGCTACGACCTCCATCTCGAAAGGCCCAGGGACTTCACCGACAAGCTGGCCCTCGCGCACCTGGCCGGGCCGGTCCTGGATTGGACGCTGTTCCGGCCCGGCCTGACGCTGCGGACCGTGGCCGAGGCCTACTTCGATTTCGGGCTCGTCAATTCTTACGCCCTCAACGCGTACTCCGAGCTCCATCACACGCCGCCGGACGACACCATCGCCGGGATGAAGACGACGGTCATGTATTACGGCTATTACTACGCCTTCGGCGGCACGCTCTCCGGGCGGACGCGCCTCGAATGGGGCGATTTCCGGGCCCAGGCCCTGGCCAGCTTCGGCGCCTGGAGCTCCGTCGACGCCCTCGACCGGTTCCAGGACGAGGTCACGAACAACGCCCATCTCGACGACAACCGGGCCCGCTATCTCGTCGGCGCCGGCTGGCGGGTCCCCCGGACCACGCTCGAGTTCTTTTTCAGGTACGAAGGCATCCGCCGGTGGGGACGGGTCCTCGAGGCCCGCTCCCACAGCCTGGAAAAGCGGCTCTTCGCCGGCCTCGAGTTCAAGTTCTGAGAGGAGGACGCCGATGCTCAGGCGCTATCAGATCGAGAACGCGAAGATCGTCCCGTCCGAGGACGAAAAGGCCCCCATCCTTCTCTACGTCAATCCCGACGAGGCCGAGAAGCGGCTCCTTGTCGACACCTACCAGATCGACGAGCACACGCTCAATTCCGCCCTCGACCCCGATGAGCAGCCCCGTCTCGAGTGCGAGCCGGGCCACATCGCCTTCATCTACAAGCGGCCCAAGAACTACTCCGCCGAGGACCAGCTCCTGTTCAAGACCTCGACCATGGGCGTCTTCTTCTTCGGGGAGCTCCTCATCCTGGTCGTGGCCGAGGACACGATCCTCTTCGAAGGCAAGCAGCTGGCCAAGGTCGCGAGCGTCCGCGAGCTGGTCATCCGGCTCATCTACCGCTCCATCTTCCATTTCATGGAGCACCTCAAGATCATCAACCGGATCGCCGACGACGTCGAGCAGAAGATCAACAAGGCCATGGAGAACAGGTACCTCATCAACCTCTTCACCCTTCAGAAGAGCCTGGTCTACTACCAGAACGCGGTCAACTCGAACGGGGTGCTCATCGAGAAGATCCGTCACAACGCGGCCAAGTTCGGCTTCACCCAGGAGGAGCTGGAGCTCCTCGACGACATCGTCATCGAGAACAACCAGTGCTATCGCCAGGCCGAGGTCTACACGAACATCCTGGCCAGCCTGATGGACGCCCGGGCCTCGATCGTCAGCAACAATCTCAATGTCCTGATGAAGACGCTCAACATCATCACCATCTCGATCATGGTGCCGACGCTGGTCGTCTCTGTCTTCTCCATGAACGTGACCCTGCCCTTCGGCCTGCGGGAGCATCCCGCGTTCTGGATCATCCTGGGCCTGGCCGGGATCTCGGTCGGGAGCTTCCTCCTCTTCTGGAAATACAAAAGGTGGTAAGCTCTCGAGGTCATTTTTCGGAGCGCTTATAGCTGATCGAGATCCCCGCCCAGCTCCCTTCGGCGAAGGTCGTCTCCAGGTTCGGCAGGGACAGGACATAATCCACGAAGCTCGAGGCGCCCCAGCCCCGGCCGCCCCTCATCCGCGGCGACACGTTGTGGGCGGCGAAGCATCCCCCGACGGTGAGCTTGGGCAGGACGGCGACGAGATAATTCTTGTACCAGTCCTTGTCGGCGTCGCAGAAGACGAAATCGAACGGCCCGGGCAGGGAGGGGACGAGCTCATGGGCGTCGGCCAGGCGGGCGTCGATGAAGCCGTCGAGCCCGGCGGCGCGGAAATTGGCCAGGGCCTCGCGGTAACGGCCCTCGTCGATGTCGATGGTGACGAGCCGGCCTCCGGTCTTGCTCAGGGCCCAGGCGATCCAGATCCCGGAATGGCCGGTCGAGGTCCCGATCTCCAGGGCCCGGGTGAACTTGTTCTTCAGGACGAGGTCATAGAGGATCCGGCCGTCGGTCTCCGAGACGTTCATATCGCGCCAGCGGCCGGCGTGGGCGTCAAGGAAAGCCTGGACCTGGCGGTCCAGGCTGGGCCCGGCTTGGCCGACGGCCGGCGGCGCGGCTGCCGCTGACGCCAAGACGATGACGAGCCCCGCCAAGCCTGGAATGATCGATCTCATGGCCACCTCCGCCTCCGACGCGAGCCTTCCGTCCCTTTGGACGAGGCTCCGCCTATCCTCTTCCCCCGAAGTACATATCCCCCTCTTCCGGGAAGAATCCGGCCATTTGGGCGTCCAAAGCTCTTGTGGTATATTTCTGTATTTAAATCCCCCCTCGGGGCCGGTCCGAAAGGCCCCGTACTTGAGGAGACGCGACGATGGCAGAGAATCCGCGGCCAGGCCGGACGAGCCGCTTCGTCTCGGCGGCCCTCGGCCTGATCTTCGTCCTGGTCCCCCTGCTCGCCGCCCAGGAACAACCCTTGAGCCTCGACAAGGCGGTCGCGCTGGCCCTCGAACGGAACGAAAGGGCCCTGGCCGCCCATCAAGACATCGCTGCGGCCAACGCCCGCGTCGCGCAGGCCCGGTCGTTCTTCCTTCCCGCCGTGACCAGCACGAGCACCTATTCGCGCCGGCCTTTCGAGCGGACGATCACGGTCGGCGACAGCACGGTCGTCATCCAACGCCTCAATGGCCTGTCCGAGGCCGTGGCGCTCAACTGGACCTTGTTCGACGCCCGCAGCATGACCAGCCTGGCCGCGGTCCGGGCCCAGAGGAACGCCGACGTGGCGGCGGCCACCGAGAGCCGGCGGCAACTGGCCTTCGAGGTCAGCCAGGCCTTCCTGGCGACCCTCGGCACGACCCAGGTCCGGGAGGCCTCGGCCCGCCGCTTCACCTTCGCCGGACAGAACCTCGACGCGGCCAAGGCCCGGTTCAACGCCGGCCTGGCCTCGATCAACGACGTCACCCGGGCCGAGCTCGAATACGCCACGGCCGAGGTCGTCCTGACCCAGCTCCAAGGGCAGGTCGAGACAGGCACTCTGCAGCTCGGGAACCTGCTCGACGCCCCGGACGCCGTCCGTGGTCCCCTGGTCGTTCCGGAGTTCCTGATCGAGGCCGCCTCGGCCGAAGCCGCGAACACTGAAGCCCTCATCAACGAGGCCCTGGCCCGCCGGCTCGATGTCGGCGCCCTTCGCTGGATCGCCTCGTCGCAGCGCGCCCTGGCGAAGGTCCCCCTGCTGGGCTTCTTGCCGTCCCTCAGCGCCAGCGGCCGGTACACCATCACCAACGAAGCCGGATTCAGCGGCCAGAACTCGACCTGGTCCGCCGGCGCCACGTTGAATTGGAGCCTGTTCGATGGCTTGGCCAGGTTCGGCCAGGCTCGCGAACGCCGGGCCCTGGCCAAGCTGGCCGACCTCGACGTCCAGGCCGCGGTCCGGCGGGTCGATCTCGAGGTCCGGGAAGCCCTCGTCTCCATGGCCAACCAGCGGGCCTCGCTGAAGCAGGCGACCACCGCTCATGAGGTGGCCAAGAAGAACGCCGCCGAAACGACGGAACTCTACCGCCAGGGTCTGGCCTCCGCCCTCCAAGTCGCCGACGCCAACGTCAGCCTCTTCGAGGCCGAGGTCGCCCTCGTCCAGGAACGCTACGGTCTGGGCGTCGCTTTCCTCAACCTGGAAGCCGCCCTCGGACTCGACCCTTTCGGGAAGGAGCCACGCCAGTGATCACCAAGGCAACGCATAGGATCGCCGCTCTCGCCGCCGTCGCGGCGTTGATCGTCATCGCCGGCGCCTGCAAGAAGACAGGCGCCGGGTCGCCCGCCGCCAAGGGCGGCCGGGGCCGGGTCGTCTTCCCGGTCGACGTGGAGCAGGTCCCGGTCCGCTCCCTCGTTTACACGGTCACGGCCGTCGGCTCCGTCGAGGCCTTCGAGAAGGTCCAGGTCACGGCCCGCGTTGCCGGCGCCGTCGACCGCGTCCGCTTCGCCGAAGGCGAGTACGCCAACGCCGGCCAGGTCCTGGTCGAGATCGAGACCGAGCGCTACCGCTTGGCCGTCGAGTCGGCCCAGGCCGCCTATGAGAAGGCCCTGGCGTCCAAGGCCGACGCCGAGGCCGGGCTCAAGCGGCGCGAGACGGTCGTCGCCCAGAACCCGGGCCTCATCCCGGGCGAAGAAGTCGAGACCTGGCGGACCAAGGTCCTGACCGCCGCTTCCGAAGTGGCCCAGACCCTCTCGGCCCTCAATCAGGCCAAGCTCAATCTCAGCGACGCCTTCGTCAAGGCGCCCATCTCCGGCATCATCCAGACGCGGACGGTCCAGACCGGGCAGTACATCCCAACCGGGACCGTCCTGGCCACGCTCGTCCGGCGCGACCCACTCCTCCTCCGCTTCCGCGTGCCGGAGCGCGACGCGGCCCGGATCAAGCCCGGGCAGAAGGCTCTCTTCCGCGTCCGCGAGGACAGCCGCGAATTCTCGGCCAAGGTCGTCCACGTGGCGGGATCCGCCGACGACACCTCGCGCCTGGTCGACATCACGGCCAACATCGACGACTCGGGCGACAAGAGCCTTCGTCCCGGCTCGTTCGCCGAGATCTCCGTCCCCGTGGCCTCGCCCGGCGAGGCCGCCGTCATCCCGGTCGGCGCCGTCCGGCCGAGCGAGCGCGGCTTCATCGCCTACGTCGTCGAGGGCGACAAGGCCGTCGAGCGCATCCTGACCCTGGGCATGCGCTCGGCCGACGGGCAGGTCGAGGTGCTCTCGGGGCTCAAGGGCGGCGAGACGCTCGTCGTCCGCGGCGCCGAGGCCCTCTCGAACGGGGTCGCCGTGCGCATCGGCGCCCCGGCCGAGGCGGCCGCCCCCGCTCCCGCGCCGGCCGAAAAGAAATGAGGACAGCGCCATGAACCTGACCGAAGCCTGCGTCAAGAAACCCGTCCTGGCCTGGATGCTCATGGCCGGGACCATCGTCTTCGGCGTCGTCGCCGGGGGCCGGATCGGCATCAGCCAGTTCCCGGACGTCGACTTCCCCACGATCAACGTCTCCGCCAGCTGGGAAGGCGCGGCGCCCGAGGTCATGGAGAACGAGGTCGTCGAGCCGCTCGAGGAGACCCTGGTCCAGATCGAGGGCATCCGCTCGCTCACCTCGAGCTCGCGGCAGGGCTCCTGCAACATCACCGTCGAGGTCGAGCTCTCCCGCGACGTCGACATCGCCCTCCAGGACGTCCAGAACAAAGTCTCCCAGGCCGTCCGGCGTCTGCCCCGGGACATGGACCCCCCGACGGTGTCCAAGTCCAATCCCGAGGACCAGCCGATCATGATGATCCGCCTCGGCGGGCCCTATCCCCAGCGCGTCCTCAGCGACTTCGTCCAATACGGGCTCAAGGAGAAGCTGCAGACGATCCCCGGCATCGGCGAGATCACGCTCATGGGCACGCTCTCCCGCAACGTCCGCATCTGGCTCGACGCCGGCAAGCTCGACGAGAAGGGCCTGACGGTCACCGACGTCATCGGCGCTCTGCAGCGCGAGCACATCGAGCTGCCCGCCGGCCGGCTCGAGACCCCGGGCCGGGAGATCAACGTCCGCGTCCTCGGCGAGGCGCTCGATCTCGACACCTTTCGCAAGATCGTCGTCCGCGAGTCGAGCGGCAGCCCCATCTACCTCAGCGACGTGAGCCTGGTCGAGGACGGCTTCGAGGACGTCCGGCGCATCGCCCGGACCGACGGCGGCCCCGCCCAGGGCCTCGGCGTCAAGAAGCAGCGCGGCGCCAACGCCGTGGCCCTGGCCAAGCGCGTCCGCGCCGCCGTCGATGAGTACGGCAAGACCCTGCCGCCCGACATGACGGTCGGCGTCACCAACGACAGCACGCGGTTCATCAGCGACTCGGTCAGCGAGATCGAGTTCGAGCTGCTGCTGTCGGTCGTCCTGACGGCCTTCGTCTGCTGGCTGTTCCTCGGGTCCCTGTCGAGCACCCTCAACGTCATCCTGGCCATCCCCATGTCGCTCCTCGGCACGGTGGCCATCATCTATTTCCTCGGCTTCACCTTCAACACGTTCACCCTGCTGGCCCTGGCCCTGGCCGTCGGCATCGTCGTCGACGACGCCATCATGGTCATGGAGAACATCTTCCGCCACCGCGAGGGGGGCGAGGCCCTGGTGCCGGCGGCGCTCAACGGGACGAAGGAGATCGCCTTCGCCGCCCTGGCCGCCACGCTGGCCGTCGTGGCCATCTTCGTCCCCGTCGTCTTCATGAAGGGCATCATCGGGCGCTATTTCCTCCAGTTCGGCATCACGCTGTGCCTGTGCGTGCTGCTGTCCTACGTCGAGGCCGTCACGCTGGCCCCGGCCCGCTGCTCGCAGTTCCTCAGGACGACGCGCGAGGGCCGGAACAAGATCGGGCTGGCCGTCGACCGCGCGTTCAGCCGGCTCGAGAAGGTCTACGCCCGGGTCCTCCGCGGCGGGCTGCGCAAGCCCGGCCTCGTCCTCGCCCTGGCCGTCGTGCTCTTCGTCTCGGCCATCGCCGTCTTCATGATCCTGCCGAGCGAGTTCGTGCCGTCCCAGGACCAGAGCCAGATCTCGGTCCGCCTGATGACCGCCGTCGGCTCGGACATCACCGAGACCGACGCCCTGCTCATCAGGGCCGAGGACGTCGTCCGCAAGCACCCGGAGGTCGTCCAGATCTTCAGCTTCGTCGGGGGCATGGGCGGGGGCGGCGGCGTCAATTCCGGCATGATCTTCTGCACCCTGGTCCCGCCCAAGGAGCGCGAGCTCTCGCAGGCCGGGCTGGGGGCGGTCCTGCGGCGCGAGCTCAACGCCATCCCCGGCCTGCGGGCCGTCATCCAGGACACGTCCCAGCAGGGTTTCACCGCCCAGCGGGGCTTCCCCGTCGAGTTCTCCGTGCGCGGCTCCGACTGGAACCAGCTGGTGCCCCTGAGCCAGAGGGTCATGGGCGATCTGAGCGCGAGCGGCGCCGTCACCGACCTCGATTCGGATTACCGCGTCGGCATGCCCGAGCTGCGGGTGACGCCGGACCGGGCGGTGTGCGCCGACATCGGCGTCTCGGTCGACGAGGTGGCCACGACCATCAACGCCCTGGTCGGCGGCATCCGCGTCGGCAAGTACAGCACCGGCGGCCGCCGGCTCGACGTCCGGGTCAAGCTCATGGCCGGGCAGCGGTCGCGGCCCGAGGACATCTCGCGGCTGCGCGTCCGGGCCCGGAACGGCGAGCTCGTGCCGCTCTCGTCCCTGGTCATCTTCGACGAGCAGGCCGCCCTGCAGGCGATCACCCGGCGCGACCGGGAGCGGGCCATCTCGATCTACGCCAACGTCGCCCCGGGCCGCTCCCAGGCCGAGGCCCTGCGCATCGTCGAAGGACTGGGCAAGACGCTGCCGGTCGGCTACCGGGCCGTCCTCGGCGGGTCGAGCATGGCCTTCCGCGAGTCCATGAGCAGCCTGCTCTTCGCGATGTTCCTGGGCATCGCCATCGCCTACATGATCCTGGCCTCGCAGTTCAACTCGTTCAAGGACCCAGTGACGATCATCACCATCCTGCCGCTCTCGATCGCCGGGGCGGCCTTCGCCCTGCTCGTCGCCGGGCAATCGCTGAACATCTTCAGCATGATCGGGCTGCTGCTGCTGATGGGCATCGTCAAGAAGAACTCCATCATCCTCGTCGATTACGCCAACGCCTTCCGGAACCGCGGCTTTTCGGCCCGGGATTCCATGGAGAAGGCGGGGCCGATCCGGCTGCGGCCGATCCTGATGACGGCCACGGCGACGATGATGGCGGCCATCCCGCCAGCGATGGGCATCGGCTCGGGCTCGGAGATCCGCATGCCCATGGCCATCGCCGTCATCGGCGGCCTGGTGCTGTCCACGGCCCTGAGCCTGATCGTCGTCCCCGCGTTCTACGTCGTGGCCGACCGGCTGGCCCGGAAGAAGAAGCCAGCCGAGGTCCCCGGCGCGGAGAAGGCCGAGGCCTAGTGGGGTAGGCCGAGGCCTAGTGGGGTCGGACCACAGGAATAGACTGAAAATTCAATGATTTAGCCCCGGTTTTGGGGCCGAAGACGGCCTTAAGCCTGCGTTTTCAGGCCCAAAAACGAGAACCTCAAGACGGCACCCGGAAGGCCTGGCGTCGGGGCTTATACTTTTTTATCCGACGCGCCCGGCTTCGTCAGCGGGATGCCCTTGGCGCAGAAGGGACAGGCCGCGGGCTCGAAGGCCTCGACTTTGAGCGAGAGAAGGCTCCCGACCGGGCGTCCCTCGATGGCCACCGCGCCGGCGGTGCGGTCGACCAGCACGTAGATCCCGGTGACCGTCACCCGGCGCTCGCGCAGGCAGGCCAGGACCTCCTGGATCGAGCCGCCCGTCGTGAGGATGTCCTCGACGATGACCGCCCGCGAGCCTTCGAGCCCCGAAAAGCCCGAGCGGATGGTCATCTTCTCCTCGGCCCGCTGGGTGAAGGCGAAGCGCTTGCCGAGCTTGAGCGCGGCCAGAAAGCCGATGGCGATGGCCCCGTAGGCGGGGGAGACGACGTAATCGAAATCCGCGACCTCGCGGCGGATCTTGGCCACGAGGAGGTCGACGATCTTCTCGAGCGCGGCCGGCTTCTCGATGAGCCGGATCTTCTCGAAGTACCACTCGGAATGCTTGCCCGAGGTCAGCAGGAAGTGCCCGTGGAGCAGGGCGTTGCTGGCCTTGAACAGGTCGAGGACGGTCTCGTCGGCCGCGAGCTCGGTCATCTCGGCTCTCCTTTCTGTCTTTTCATGAGGCCCTTGCTGTAGCAGGTGAACTCCTGGCCGGGCGGGGCGAGATCGAAGGTCTGCTCGAAGGTGTCGGCGTCGAGAAACTTGTAGGTCAGGCGGGCCTTGAAGCCGGCCGGGATGTTCTCGATCGACTCGGTGACGAAGACGAAGGGCTGGCCTTCGGCCGGCGGGCCCTGGAGGACGTACTGATTGACGAATCCCTCGACGTGGAACTGGCGCAGGACATAGGTCTTGCGGGCCTCGTCGTAGCTGAAGACGCCCATGTCCTCGTGCACCTCGCCCTTGGGGTTCTTTTCCTGGGCCGGGTAGACGGCCTTGTTCTGGACCTGGAGGTACGTGCCCCGCAGGATGAAGGCGAAAGTCTGTTCGCCCGTTCCCTGGCCGGGGCTCCCCTCGCCGCCGCCTTTCCAGGTCCCGACGAAAACGCGGAAGGGGGCCCAGATGTCCGCCGGCGCGGCCGCGGGCGGCTGCTGGGAAAAGACGGCGATCACGGCGACGCCCGAGACGAGCAGGACGAAGGCCGCAAAGAACCTGATCGGTACTCGCGTCATGTCGATCTCCCTTCGTTCGAACGGACCCCTCCCTTATAATCGATTGCGCGACGGCGGGCAAGAGGCCTTGGCCCTCTTGTTGCTCGGCCGGGAATGTGCTACAGGGGAATAAGGAAGGTACCCGGTTTACGCATTACGCGGCATCAGGCTGAATGCGTAATGCGTAAACCCGGTGCCCTCTTGTCTAGGGAGCGAAAAGCCATGACCGCTCGATTCCGTGATAACCGAAGATGTTTCGTCTGCGGCGAGAAGAACCCGGACGGCCTGAAGCTCCGCCTCCGGACCGACGCCGAGCGCGGCCGGGCCGAAACCGAGATCGTTTTTGACCCGCGTTTCCAGGGCTGGGCCGGCGTCGTCCACGGCGGTCTCGTGGCCACGGTCCTCGACGAGGCGCTGATCTACGCGGCGGGCGCGCGAGGCTTCAGGTGCGTCACGGGGGAGATCACCGTGCGGTACGTCCGGCCGGTATCGACGGGGACGCCCTACGCACTCAAGGGGCGCTTCGTCAGGAAGAGAGGCCGCGTCGTTCTTGCGGAGAGCTCCCTTCTCGATGCCAAAGGTCGGGAGGTGGCGCGGGCCTCGGGAAAGCTCTTCAGGATCTGATCAAGGGGCGGGGCGGACCGGCGACAGTTTCATTTTTGGCCGGAAAAACGCCGGTTTTAGGCCTTATTTGAGCTGAATATCGGGCCTAACTAGCTGATGAATATAAGAGTTCCTGTGGTCCGACCCCATTAGAAAAAGAAGAAGCGGTAGGCGACGAAGAGGAGGAAAAGGCCGTAGAGCAGCTTGACCGTCCGGCTGGGCAGGCTGATGGTGATGAGGGCGCCGAAGACGCTGCCGATGAACAGGCCCCCGGCGATCCAGGCCGCCGCGGCCAGGTCGAGGTTCCCGGCCCGATGGTAGTACAGCACGCCGGGGATGCCGAAGGGCAGCAGGATGGCCCCGAGCGACGTGGCGATGGCCCTCTTCGCCGGGTAATGGAGGGCCAGCGCGAGCAGGGGCACGATGACGTTGCCGCCGCCGATGCCGAACATCCCGGACATCACGCCGGCCAGCAGGCCGATCCCGATGAGGGGCCACGGCGCCGGGTGGGGACACGTTTCCGGCTCCGGCCCGGCCTTGACCTCGAGCCGCCGCCATTTCTTGAGCCTTCCGACGGGGTCGATGAAGTTCCAGCCGACATAGAGACAGAACAGGGCGAAGAACCGGCGCATCAGCCCGACCGGCAGCGTGTTGGCCAGCCAGGCCCCGACGACGACCGAGGTCAGCAGTCCCAGGGCGATGAAGGCCGAGGCCCTGAGGTCGACCATCTTGGCCCGGTAATAAGCGACGACCCCCAGGATGCCCACCGGCAGCATGATCGCCGCGAGCGAGGTCCCCGTCGCTTTGACCAGCGGGAACCCGGCCAGCACGATGAGCGCCGGCACGATGATGATGCCGCCGCCGATGCCGAACAGCCCGGCGAAGACGCCGGCCGCGACGCCGACCAGGATGAGCCAGGGTCCGTCCATGGGCGCGATTATATGTCATTCCCCGGCCCGCCGCAATAATCCGTTGATTCTTAACGACATAGGGACCGAATTGCCAGACGGAGTCCGAGGCGGTAAGATAGCTCTTTGAGCCCGGCCCGGCCCGGCCGGAAGAGATCGGAGGCCCCATGATCAGGAAGAGCGAAGCCACGGCGGCCGCGTTCGCGGTCTTGGCCGGGTTGTCTCTCGCCGGCTGCGGCGGCCGGGGCGCCGCCCCGTCGCAGGATTATCCCATCCGTCCCGTCCCTTTCACCCAAGTCGCGCTCACGGACTCGTTCTGGGCCCCCCGTCTCGAGACCAATCGCACCGTCTCGATCCCCTACGCTCTGCGCATGAACGAGGAGACCGGCCGGGTGGACAATTTCCGCAAGGCCGCGCGCCTCATGCCCGGTCCTCACAAGGGCCGCCGCTTCAACGATTCTGACATCTACAAGGCCATGGAAGCCGCCGCCTACACCCTGACCCTCCGCCCCGACCCGGCCCTCGACAAGACCCTGGACGACCTCATCGCCCTCATCGCCAAGGCCCAGGAGCCCGACGGCTATCTCTTCACGGCCCGCACCAACGACCCGGCCCATCCCGCGCCCGGCTCGGGTCCGGAGCGGTGGTCGAACCTCCGTGTCAGCCACGAGCTCTACAACGTCGGGCATATGTACGAGGCGGCCGTGGCCCATTTCCAGGCCACCGGCAAGCGCACGTTCCTGGCCATCGCCGAGAAGAACGCCGCCCTTCTGCTCCGCACTTTCGGCGCGGGTCCGGGCCGGCGCCGCGGCTTCCCCGGACACCAAGAGATCGAGATCGGCCTGGCCAAGCTCTACCGCGCGACCGGCAAGCGCGCCTACCTCGACCTGGCCAAGTTCTTCCTCGACGAGCGCGGCCATTACTTCGGAGGCGAGCGCCACGCCCCGGGCGATCCCTTCGCCGTCTACGATTCCGACGAGTACATGCAGAACCACAAGCCCGTTCTGGCGCAGAACGAGGCCGTCGGCCACGCCGTCCGGGCCATGTACATGTATTCCGGCATGGCCGACGTGGCCGCCCTGGGCGGATACCCGGAATACGTGGCGGCCATCGATCGTCTCTGGCTGAACGTCGCCGGCAAGAAACAATACCTGACCGGCGGCGTGGGCGCCCGCGGCGGGTCGGAGGCCTTCGGGGCGGCTTACGAGCTGCCCAACGCCGAGGCCTACACGGAGACCTGCGCCGCGATCGGCAACGCCCTCTGGAACTACCGGCTCTTCCTCCTCCACGGCGAATCGAAATACATGGACGTCTTCGAGCGTGTCCTCTACAACGGCCTGCTCTCCGGCGTCGCCCTCAGCGGCGACCGTTTCTTCTATCAGAATCCGCTCGAATCGTCGGGCGGCTACGGGCGCAGCCCCTGGTTCGAGGTCGCCTGCTGCCCGCCCAATGTAACCCGCTTCCTGCCCTCGCTCCCGGGCTATGTCTACGCGACGAAGGACGACGTCGTCTTCGTCAACCTGTTCATCGCCGGGAGAGGCCGGGTCGCCCTGTCCGGCCGGACGGTCGTCCTGACCCAGGACACCCGCTATCCCTGGGACGGCTCGGTCAAGCTGACGGTCGAACCTGGGTCCCCGGCTCCGTTCGAGCTGGCCGTCCGCATCCCCGGCTGGGCCCGTGGCGAGGCCATGCCCACGGACCTTTACCGGTTCCTCGATGCCGCGGACGACGAGATCACACTGAAGTTGAACGGCCAGGCCGTGCCGATCGAAAGCCGCGACGGCTACGCCCGCCTCCGCCGCAGCTGGGAGGCCGGGGACACCGTCGAGCTCGTCCTGCCCATGCCCGTCCGCCGGGTCGTGGCCAACCCTGGCGTGGCCGCGGACGCCGGGCGCGCCGCCCTCCAGCGCGGCCCCGTCGTCTATGCCGTCGAGGGCGTGGACAACGCCGACCGGGTCTTCGATCTGGTCGTCCCGGACGCGGCGGCCCTGTCCGCGGATTTCCGTCCGGATCTCCTGAACGGCGTCGACGTCATTACCGGACCCGCCGTCATGGTCTCCAAGGATCAGGCCGGAAGAACGGTGGAAACCCCCCGGCCCTTCCTCGCCGTCCCGTACTACGCCTGGGCTAACCGCGGCCCCGGGCAGATGCTGGTCTGGCTGCCCCGCGCTGCAGCCGCCGTCAGGCCGTCCCGAACGCTCGATATGAGGGTTGATTGACAGGGTCGGACCACAGGAACTTCAATATTAATCAATAGTTTAGGTCAATTTTACAGGCCAAAAGCCGGCCTAAATCGGCCTTTTTGGCATTAAAAACGCGGTCGAGCGCTACCGCTCCCGGCGCCGCGGGGGCTGACCAATCTGCCAATAGATCGAATAGCGCTCGCCGAAGAGCTTGTAGAACGGAACGAGCGTGACGTCGCCCGGCTTGCCCACGCCCTCCGTCCGGAAGGCGAGCGGCGCGCCCGCCACGGGCTTGAGCCAATCCTCGACCGGCGCGGCCGGCTTGATGTCGAGGATCGGCACGGCGACCGGCTCGCCCTCGGGCCCGTAGGGGCCGTAAACCTTCTCTTTGGTCAGCGCCTCGCCCCCGCCGAGCCGGCCGGCGAGCACGATCGGGCCGTAGACGACGGCCGCGACGTCCGGCCGGTCAGGAAGGCGCTCCAGCCGGAGGGCCATGGGCAGGGCGACTTCGATCCGGTCGCCGTTCCTCCAGGTCCGATCGATCGCGAGGTAGCTCGAGGGGCTGGCCGAGGCCTCGCAGGCCTTCCCGTTGATCTTGACGGCGCACGTTCCGGCGGCCCAGCCCGGCACCCGGATCCGCACCGCCAGCCGTACCGGCCTGGCCGCGCCGATGACGAGCGCCGTCTTCGGCTCCTCGGGGAACCGCGTCTCCTGGCGGACCCTGAGGCCCTTTTCCTTCCAGTCGAGCTCCGAGGCGATGAACAGGTTGACGAAGAGGCCGTCGCCGTCGTGGAAGTAGATGCTGTCGCCGTACTTGGCGTGGTTCTCCATGCCCGTCCCCGTGCAGCACCAGAACGAGTCCGTCGGGGACATGAAGGTCCGGTACATGCCGGGCATCATCGGGACGTAATACATCATCATGGCGCTCGCCGGGTCCTGCGTGGACAGGATGCCGTTCCAGAGCGCCCGCTCGTAGTAATCGGCGTACCGGGCGGCTGCCTCCCAGCTGAACAGGTGCCGGGTCAGCTTGAGCATGTTGTAGGTGCAGCAGGATTCGTGGCTCTCGCGGCCGAGCTCGTCGAAGATCTGGTAAGGATCGGTCTCCCAGAGCTCGTTGTCGCTCGTCCCCCCGGTCGCGAAGCTCCGGGCGCCGGTGACCTCGTTCCAGAAGAAGGCCGCGGTCTGCCGAAGCACGGGATCGCCGGTCATCTCGTACTCGCGGGCCGAGCCGATGATATTGGGGATGAACGAGTTGACGTGCTCCCCCTTCATCTCGTCGCGGCCATGGGCCAGCGGCTCGGTGTAATGCCGCTCGTCGAAGCGACGGGCCGTGGCCAGGTATTCGGTCTTGCCGGTGATCGCGTAGAGGTTGGCCAGGACCTCGTTCATGCCGCCCTGCTCGGTGAAGTTGAGGACCCGCTCCATGTGGCCGCGATCGGACCTGTCCGTCCGCGACTTGACCCAGCGGGCCATGCCCTCGACGACATCGAGGGCCTGCCGGCTGCCGCAGTGCTCGAACATGTCCACCAGGCCGGCCATGATCTTGTGGATCGTGTAATAGGGCGCCCAGACGGTCCGGACCGACTCGACCCGGTCGAAGAAGCTCTCGGGGAAGGCGCTCAGATAGCCGGAGGGGCCGAGGGCCTTCTGGCATTCGGCCAGGGCGGCCACGACGGCCTCGGCCTTGGCCTTGACCTTCTCGTCGCCCGTCGAGGCGTACATCAGGGCGGACGCCGAGAGGAAGTGTCCGACGGTGTGGCCGCGCAGCTCGACATCGGGCTTCTCCCAGCCGCCGTAGGGCTCGGCCTTCGACGGGAGACCGGCCGTCACCCGGAACATATGGAGCAGCCGGTCGTTGTCGAGGCTCATCATGTAGCCGAGGTCGCGCTCCATGGCCGCCTTGAAGGGGCCGTCGAGCAGCCGCACGCTCTTCAAGTTGAAGGGCAGGGCCCGGAGGGGAACGGCCGGCTTGACCGTCGCCGCGCCGAAGGTCGTGTCCTCGAGCCCGGCCTTGTCCTGGGAGGAAGCGGCTCCGGTCGCCGGCAGGAAGGCGGCGACGGCCAGGGCGAGCATCACGGCCGGGATCCATCGAGCATTGATCATGGGACCTCCTCGGTGGCGCGGACGTTCGCGAGCCGGGGGCGCCGCGCCGGGCCCATTAGTAGCACCCGCCCTGTTCCCTGTCAATCGAACCGCCGCCCAGCCCTTTCTTTAGCCAAGGCCCGGCTCCTTCGGTTATAATCGGGTCAGCCCCCAAGGAGGACACGCGATGACCGCGAAGCGCCTTCCGCCCGTCCGTCCGAGCCGCCTTTCAATGGTCCTCGCAGCCTCTGCTGTCTGTCTCGGCTCCCTCCTGGCCGCCGCGCCGTTCCTTCGGGCCGAGGACATGGTCCTCGACAACGGCCGCCTCCGGGCCGCGTTCAACGACCAGGGGCTCGTCTCGGTCGGCTCGCCCAAGGCGGGCCGGACGCTGACCTTTTCCGCCGACCCGTCCTCGATCACCATCGACGGCGCGGCCGTCCTCGTCGGCAGCCTGGGCCCGGCCGAGATCGAGATGACCCCGGCCAAGGTCGCCTACCGCTACACCCGCGACCCCTACACGTTCGACGTCGTCTACGAGCTCAAGCCGGCCTGGGAGTTCCTGACCAAGCAGATCATCGTCACCTCGGCCCGGGCCCGCCCGTTCCGCATCAACGCCGTCGAGCCGCTCGAGACGACGCTCGGCCGGCCGGTCGTCGAGGAGCTCCTGCTCAACGGCGGCTCCTTCGGCGCCGTCTGCCGCTTCCTCGCGGACGACGCCTCGGCCGGTCCGGCCTGGAGCGTCTTCTTCCTGCTCCAGAACCCGTTCATGGCCTGGGCCCGCGAGGGCGCCGCCGTCTCCGCTTCCTATGCCCCGGACATGGATTGGAGCCGCGACCTCGGCCCCTTCGCCTCCGACCGCCTCTGCATCGGCGTGACCGACCTTCTCGGCCAGCGCTTCCCGGCCAAGGCCGCGCCCGAGTGGGCCTTCGTCCCGGACTATGACAAGTTCCTCAAGGACTCGCCGACGATCGACGCCGCCGAGTCGAACGCCCTCGTCGAATGCGTCCGCTCGTTCCTCCTCTACTATCCGGCCCGCAGCGTCCGCGTCCACATCCCCTGGTGCGAGAACGACTACCAGATCGACGTCGGCACCCCCGAGGGCGTCGAAGAGTACAAGCGGATCATGGACCGGGCGGCCGAGCTCGGCGCGACCCACCTGCTCTACACCCCGGCCAACAGCGCCCTCTCGAGCCTCGCGGAGAACGCCGATTCGTGGGGCTGGGAGAACGTCCTCTGGTTCGGCCTGGGCCAGAAGATCCGGAAGGGGGAGTGGGACCCCCGCCGCGACGAGGTCCCCGCCGGCCTCAAGACCATGCTCGATTACGCGGCTTCGAAGAAGCTCAAGCTCATGGCCTACGCCTATCCCTCGCTGCCCTTCCTCCAGGACCCCGCCTGGACGGCCTACGCCGGCCCCGAGGCCTCGAAGGCCGCCGCCGACACCGGCCTTCGCTCGTTCCAGGACTGGTGGCTGGACAAGCTCCTGGCCTTCATGAAGACGACCGGCGCCGCCGGCTACTCCTTCGACCACTGGTGGATCGCCCTGGACAAGGCCTCGAGCAAGTACGCCCAGTGGTCCGGCTGCCGGCGCATCCTCGAGGGCCTGCGGCGGGCGGCCTTCGACGTCGTCATCGACGGCCGCCAGCAGTACCAGAACTTCGGCCCCTGGACATGGCTGGCCGGCTCCTATCCTCACCCGACCTTGACCGACGAGCAGCCGGAGAGCTTCAAGGCCTTTCCCGACCTCCACACCGACCGCGTCTCGGCCGACCGCCAGCGCTTCGCCGCCTGGACCTACCGCGTCGAGCGCCTCGCGCCGCCGGAGATCATGCCCGGCTTCATGACCCACCAGTCGGAGCGCAGCGACGCGAACGAGGTCATGCGCCGGGACCGCTTTCACGCCAAGGACTGGGATGCCCTCGGCTGGACGTACTCCCTGCTGTCGTCGATCGGCACGGCGCCGTTCAACCACGTCATCGACTTCATCCCGGCCCGGGATCCCGAGGAGTTCGCCGCCTTCTCGGACGAGGACAGAGCCTTCTTCAAGGGCTGGCTCGATTGGGCGGACGAGAACGCCGCCTACTTCCACGCCCTGAGGCCGATCATCGGACCACCCATGGCCGGACGGGTGGACGGCACCGCGGCCATCGTCGAGGACCGCGGGCTCATCTTCCTCTTCAATCCCAACCCCGGCCCCAGGACAGCCCGCTTCAAGCTCGATCCGACGATCGGCCTCCTCAAGGGCGACCGGTTCATGATCAAGGAGGTCTATCCCGAGGCCAACCGCCTGGTCGGCTCGGCCGCAGGGCCGTGGGCGTACGGCAGCGAGGCCGCCTGGACCCTGCCCGGCCGCGAGGCGGCCGTCTACGAGATCTTCCCCGCGCCGGCCGAGATCAAGGGGCCCATCCTCTTCAACGTCCCCGGCGCCGTCGAGCTCAAGTCCCAGCGGCTCGTCCTGACCGAGGTCTCGGCCGAGGTCGGGACCTCCAGGGCCATCGTCGTCCTCGTGCCCGAGAGATCCCGGGTCCGGGCCCTCTCGGTCAACGGCGTCGCCTACCCCTTCAAGGCCGAGGGGAACGTCGTCACGGCCACCGTGCGCTTCGCCGGCCGCGCCTTCTCGAAGTCCCAGAGCGCCGGCCCGGTTCCGGCCGGATTCGGCGGCGGGATCTACAAGGCCCGGATCACCGTCCCGAAGCGGGTCTTCGACCAGCTCGCCGCCCGCAAGAAGGCCTGGCCCGTGAACACCAGCGCGGAGGACCTCCGCGCGCCCTGGCTCGCTCCCTGGCGCCTTCTCCTCCACATCCCCATCATCGACGGCAACGACGCGATGCCGGTGGGCCTGCGGATCAACGGCCAGCCCGTCGAGGTCCTCAAAGGCTACAACAGCGTCTATCCGCACTCGCCCGCCCGGACCTTCCTCGGCCACTACGCCGATCTGAGCCGGCTCCGGCCCGACGCGCCGGTCGACATCGAGATCAGCCTGCCGACCCTCGAGCCCGGCCGGTTCGAGGGCGCCTTCTTCGAGAACGTCGAGACCGAGTCCACGGGACGGATCGTGGCCCCGCCTGCGCCGGCCCCGAAGAAGCCGGTTGACGCGGGGACTGGGGATTGACTATCCTGGGGCGGACATCATCCGTTCGCCGCTGAAAGGACACGGGCTCATGGAGCGTAAGCCGATCCTCAACGTCAAGTCCCTCAAAGAGCAGGTCTACGATTACCTCCGCGAGCAGATGAGGCACGGCGGCATCCTGCCCGGCTCGGCCATCGACATGGAGGAGACCTCGAAGAAGCTCGGCGTCAGCAAGACTCCGCTCCGCGACGCCCTGCTCCAGCTCGAGATGGAGGACTTCGTCACCATCCTGCCGCGGCGCATGATCGTCGTCAACACCGTGACCGAGCAGGACGTCCGGAACTATTACGAGATCATCGGCGCCCTCGAGAGCATGGCCGTGCTCAAGGCCTTCGAGCGGATGAAGCCGGCCGACATCGAAGCCATGGCCCGCCTGAACGAGGCCATGATCAAGGCCCTCGCCGAGAACGATTTCGACGCCTATTACGACAAGAACCTGGCCTTCCACAACGTCTTTCTCGATCTCTGCGGCAACGCCAGCCTGGTCAAGACGGTCAACACCCTCAAGAAGCGGCTCTATGATTTCCCGCGGCTGAAGGGGTTCGTCAAGGAGTGGGAGGAGGCCTCGGTCGGCGAGCACCAGGCCCTCGTCGATCTCCTGCGGGCCGGCCGGAGCCGGGACGCGGCCAACCACATCCGGGACGTCCACTGGTCCTTCGGGGTCCAGGAGCGGTTCGTCCGCCGCTATTACCCGGACATCGCCAAGACGCGCCCGTGAGCGCGGGACCACTTCAGACGCGCAGGAAGACCTTCTTCTTGTAGAGGAAGTAGAGGACCAGCCACTCCACGGCGATCGTCCCCGCCTCGATGACGAGGACGCCGGAGGGCCCCGCGATGCGGGCCAATCCGCCGAACCAGAACTTGCTCGTGGCCTCGAAATCGACCATCCGCGTCCCGAGATAGATCGTGATCGAGTTGAGGCCGATGACCCGCAGGGCGAACGACCATTTCCGGAGCCCGAAGACGTCGATGATGAGATAGAAGAGCGCGAGAAGGATGAGCGACAGCCCGGCCGCGTAGATGTCGAAGGTCGCCGTCCAGGCCTTCTTGACGATCGGGTAGAAGCCGCCGAGGACATAGCCCACGATCGTCAGGCCGACGCCGCCCGCCGCGAGGAGAAGGGCCTTGCGATGAGAGGCCAGCTTCGGCGACTTGAGGAGGAGGCCGGCCAGGCCGCCCATGAGCGTCACCGACGTCGCCGAGACGATGCAGAGAAGGCCCTCGGGATCGAAGACCTGGTCGTAGAGCCGGCCCGGCAGGAGCAGCCGGTCGAGCCAGCCGTTGATCGTGCCTTCGGGGGTCAGGACCCCGGCGCCGATCCCCGGCACGGGCACGAGAAGCTGGAGGACGGCGACGCCGCCGAGGACGCCGCCGAGGGCGGCCACGCGGCCCCAGAGGCTGCGGACGTTGAGCATGATCAGGGCGGCGAAGAGATAGGCCAGGCCGATCTGGCCGAGGACGCTGGCGTAGCGCTGGCTCGCGAACTGCAGGTCGGTCAGGTGGTTGTAGATGAATCCCAGCACGACGAGGAGCAGGGCCCGCCGGACGAGCTTGAGATAGATCGGCCGCTTGTCTGCGGCGGCTTCGGCCTTGGCCAGGAGCGATAACGGGATGGCGACGCCGGAGATGAACATGAACAAGGGGAAGATGAGGTCATAGAAGTGGAACCCGGCCCATTCGACGTGCTCGAGCTGGGCGGCCCAGGCCTTGGCCCAGCCCCAGTTCGTCACCTCGGCCAGGGAGCGGAAAAGGGCGTCGCCGCCGATGATCCAGAACATGTCGAAGCCGCGCAGGGCGTCGAGCGACAGAAGCCGCGTTTTCGTCTCAGCCGTGTTCGTCATCTACTTCTCCTTGGGTGCGAGGGCGGGACTGTCCCCGGAGAGGGACTGTCCCTCTTGAAGGCTAAAAAGGAGCCGGGCCGCTCTCGTCCCGCCGGCTTCTTCGCGGGCATAAAATGCGGCGTCGATCGAGCCGAGCGGCGTCAGGGCGATCCCCAGAGCCTTCCCGTCGAGCAGACGTTGCAGGACCGGGACGGGGATGGTCAGGTAGGTCCTGCCGCCGTCGCCCGCCGTCACCGGCCAATCGATGATCGGCTGCGGATCGAGGACGAGCTCCCTCGGCGCGCCGCGGGAGATCTCCGTCCAGGCCGCGGCCCGCTCGTCCCAACCGGGCTCGCCGCCGATCGTCTCCACGACCCGCAGCTGGCCGAAATCGGGCCGCTCCTCGGCCGAAAGCGCCAGGGATCTCGTCGCGAGCTCGAGCAGGCCCGGACCGGCGACCCTCTTCCCGGCCAGAGGGCCGAAGTCCCAGCGGAGGAGCGCGAGGCGTGACCCGCCGACGGAGAGAACGCGAGCCGTGCCCCCGGGGTCCGTCACCCGCCAATCGTCGAGGTTGACCTCCGGCTCGGCGAGATCGACGGTCAAATCCGCCGCGACCGGCAGGGCATGGGCGAAGGAGGCGGGATCGGTGACCGGCGGATGGTAGGGGATGGGCGGCCCAAGGTCGGGCGGGGCCTTGGCCGCCTCGACGACGTCCACCCTGATGTAATCCACATCGACGCGGTAGCGGCCGAGCCCCCAATCCATGAGGGCCATCTGGGCGTTGACCGTGTCGCCCGGCCCGGCGTCGAAGCCGCGGGTGGTCATGCTGATCGTGGTCCAGGTCCCGGCCTGGGCCAGGTCGTATTCCATGAGGTGGCTGTGGAAGTCGGTCGTTCGCTGCGTGTTGAGATGGAGATTGACCCGCCGCGGCGCGGTGTCGGTCCGGACGCGGGCCTCGATCCTCAGCTCATGGCCGGGCCTGCGGAGCAGGGCCAGGTCGAGCCGGCCCGAGACCTGCCTGATGATGAAGGCCCACCAGACGTTCCGCCGGTCCTTGGTCGCGTCGACGGCGACCGTGGCGAACCCGGGCCCCTGGACGAGGTCGATGACGGCCCGCCCTTCGCCGGCCACGAAGCCCCAGCCCCTGGCGCCTTCCGGGTCCTTGACGAGCGGGCCGTCGAAGTCGTCGCGGAACTGGGCCGCGAGCGGCAGGCCGAGAACGAAGAGGGCCGCGGCGAGGAGCGTTCCGGCGAGGAGGGGGCGGGTCATCGGACCGGTCGCCTCAGAGCTTGTAGCCGATCTTGCGCAGGAAGCCCTTGCGCCACTCGACGCCGTCGGGTCCCTCGACGCCTTTGGCCCGCACGCCGTCGACGACCCCGAGGATGGCCCGTCCCTTCTCGGTCTCGGCCACGATGACCTCGGCCGGGTTGGCCGTCGCGCAATAGATGCCGCAGACCTCGGGGACCGCCTTGATCGCGTTGAGGATGTTGACCGGGAAGCCGCCGGTCATGAAGATCAGGAAGGCGTGCCCGGTCCCGAGGGCCAGGGCGTTCTTCTGGGCGATCTCGACCAGGGCGGGATCGTTCCCGGAGCGGCGGACGAGGGCCAGGCCGGACGACTCGCAGAAGGCGAGGCCGAACTTCATCTGCGGCGCGGTGGTCACGACGGCCTCGTGGAGGTCCTCGACCGTCTTGATGAAGTGGGCCTGGCCGAGGATGAAGTTCATGTCCTCGGGCTTGTCGATGGGGATGATCTTGATGTCCATGGTCCCTCCCGGGGCGCGGGGCCCCACTATTTCTTCGGCGGGACGCGGTCGCCCTTGGCCGGGTCCGGCGGGAAGACGTCCTGGATGCAGAAATCGACCCAGATCAGCATCTCCGTGTTCGGCGTCACGGCCAGGATCCGGTCGCCGATCTCCTTGACCGGGTCCTTCATCTTGCTCCACCAGGGCTTGTCGGGCCGATAGCCGTACTGGAAGCCGACGGGCGAGGGGGCGAAGGTCCGGCCCCACTGGGCGAACTCGGCGATCATCTCGTCCGCCGACTTGAAGATCTGGCTGTCGTCGACGAAGACGATGCCGTCGCGGAAGGTCGGCGGCATGACGTTGTCGCGGAAATGCTTCAGGAACATGCGGTAGGCGGGGTTGTGGGCCCGGGCCGCGGCCAGCCAGGTCCTGGCCATCTCGTCCGTCACCGGGTCGCCCAGGTCGGGATCGTTCGAGCGGTGCCACTCGATATCGACGCCGACCCCGACGACGCACTTGTGATGGCCGTAGCGGTCGAGCATGACGTCGAAGCATTTATCGACCGGCGCCCAGCCCGGCTCGGTCTGGAGCCAGACGCGGTAGCCGAGCTCGTCGAAGAGCTTGAGCACGGGCTCGCTGATGTCCTCCGGCATCCCGGTGATGAGCGGGTCGACGCCTTCGGGGACGGGGAAGGACATCTCCGTGCCGCGGCCCTTCAGCCGGCTGGCGATCCAGATCGCCTCCGGCTTGGCGCCCGGGAACTTGGCCGCGATCTCGACCCCGGTGCGGGCCCAGTAGCCCGGCCCGGGATCGTTGGGCCGTCCGTAGGTCGAGCTGCGGATGCCCGCGCCCTTGAGGTTGTCCGGCCTCTCCGCGAGAAGGGCCGCGCCGGCCGCCGCGGCCAGCATCAAGGCCGCCGCGATGACCCCCGACGCGCGCCCGAGCCTGGTCGATCGAAGACCGTTCATGTCGCTCGTCCTCCCGATACTCTGGGGGAATGAGAATTCGAGGGCATTATACACCGGAGTCTTCCCCGGCAGGAATTCCATCGCTCGGCTTGATACCGAGCCTTCGTCGGGGCGCCGCCGGGCGGCCTTCCGCCCCGGCCTGCCGGCTCGTTTTCCCCTGATAGCCGGGTCCGGTCCGGCGCTCGGCCCATTTGGTATGGAACTTGCCTTTCCAGGGGTCGGGTCGGCAAAAGGGGGGGTTATCTTGACCTTCAAGGACCGGGCCGACGCCGGCGCGAGGCTGGCCGAGGCCCTCGAGAAATTCAAGGGCCGCCGCGTCCTTGTCCTGGGCATCCCGCGCGGCGGGGTCGCGGTCGCTTACGAGATCGCCCGGCGTCTCCAGGCCGAGCTCTCGATCCTCGTCGCCCGGAAGCTGCCTTACCCCGACAATCCCGAAGCGGGTTTCGGGGCCGTGGCCGAGGACGGCAGCCGCGTCATTTCGGAGACCGCTCCGTACGAGCTCGACGAGGCGGACATCACGCGGATCGTCCGCGAGCAGGAGAAGGAGATCCAGCGGCGGATCAAGGTCCTGCGCCAAGGCGCGCCGCTGCCGGAGGTCAAGGGCCGGACGGTCATCCTCGTCGATGACGGCCTGGCCATGGGCTCGACCATGAAGGCGGCCGTCGCCCTCTGCCGGAGGCGCAAGGCCAAGAAGATCGTCGTGGCCGTCCCCGTCGCCGGCGAGTGGGCCGCCCGCGAGGTCGCCAAGCTGGCCGACGAGACGGTCATTCTGGCCAAGCCCGTGCCGTTCTTCGCCGTGGCCCAGGCCTACGGGAAATGGTACGACGTGCCCGACAAAGAAGTGCTCGAGCTCCTGGCCAAGTGGAAGGCGAACCCGAGCGCCGCGGCCGAAGGGGTCTAGAGGACGATCTCCTGGCCGTCTCGCCCGGCCTCGATCCGAACCCCGTTCGCCCGGCCGAGCTCCCGCAGCGCGGCCCGGGCCCGGCCGACGTCCTTGTAGAACCAGCCGCCGAAGTGGACGAGGACGATGCGGCGCGAGAATTCTCTGAAGACCCGGACCAGGTCCGGGACGCCGGTGTGGCCGTAGATCTGGCCCGTCTCCTTGTCGCGGATGACGAGGCCGCCCCTCCGGAAGTAGCTGGCCTCGGTGACGACGAGGTCGAGGTTCTCGAGAAAATGATGAAATTCCTTGTTGATCCAGACCATGTCCCCCGTGTAGAGGATCTTGGCCCGGCCGCGGGCGATGACGTAGGCCTGGGACCGGACCTTGAGGCTGTGGTGCGAGGGGACCGGCTGGACGTCGAAGCCGGCGATCGTCTCGGGCCGCTCGAGGACCCGGAGGCCGTAGTCCTTGTAGCTTTCCGGGGCGTAAATGGGGAGGCCGGCCGGCGGACGCTCGGCGCCCGCGCGCACGAAGTAGGCGTGGTCCGGGTGGAGATGGGTGACGAGGACGGCCTTCGGCGCGCGGTCGAGGAACTCCCGCTCGCCGCAATCGACGAGGAGCGCGTCGTCGATGAGGAGGCCCGAATGACGGGAGTGATAGGGCGTGGTCTCGTCGATCTCGCCGCGCGTGCCCAGGATCTCGATGCGCACGCCCGTGCTATCCTTCCCTCTTCGGTCGGTACGAGACGATCTTGACCGCTTCCCTCCAGAAGATGAGCGCGAAGGCCGCGAGCGCGACGAGGCCGAGGTCGCCGAGGGAGATCCGCTGGAGCTTCAGCGGGCCGCTCACGGCCGGGACCTGGGTCGCCAGCAGCAGGAAGGCCGCCGCGGCGACGGCCCAGATGTCGATCGCTCTGTTCGAGAAGGGGCCGAGGCTCCAAAGGGGCTCCCTCTCGGACCGTGACACGAACGCGAGAAGGATGTGGCCGATGATCCAGGCGGAGAAGGCGATCGTTTGGGCCTTGAGCGCGGGCCAGCCCTTGGCCAGGGCGTAGCCGTAGGGGACCATGACCGCGGCAAAGAGGCTGAGCCCGGAGACGGCGATGCGGCGCAAGACCGGGCCGCTGAGGAACTTCTCCTTGGGATCGCGCGCCGGGCGCCGGTAGATCGTCCGCTCGGCCGGCTCGCCCACGAAGCCCGCCGAGGCCGCCAGGTCCATGAAGAGCTCGAGGAGGATGATCTGGACGGGCGCGAAGGGGAACGGCACGCCCACCACGACGGGAAGGAGGAAGATCAGGATGAGGGCCATCTTGACCGAGAGGTAGTAGCCGAAGCCCTTGCGCAGGTTGTCGAAGAACTTCCGGCCCTCGAAGATGGCCCGGGCGATGGTGTTGTAGTTGTCGTCGGCCAGGACGACGTCCGCCGCCTCCTTGGCCGCGTCCGTGCCCTTGATGCCCATGGCGATGCCGATGTGGGCGCCCTTCAAGGCCAGGGTGTCGTTGACGCCGTCGCCGGTGACGGCCACGATCTCGCCGTTCGCCTGCAGCGCCTTGAGCAGGCGGTACTTGTGCTCGGGCGTGGCCCGGGCGAAGACCGAGACGTCCCGGACGGCATCCCTCAGGGCCTCGTCCGACAGGGCGTCGATCTCAGGCCCGCTCAGGGCCTTGTCCGCGGGAATGCCGACCTCCTTGGCGATGGAGATGGCGGTCAGCGGGTGGTCGCCGGTGACCATGACCGTCCTGACGCCGGCCTGGCGGGCTGTGGCCAAGGTCTCGGCGACGCCCTGCCGGGGCCGGTCCTCGAGGGCCAGGAGGCCGACCGGACTGACCCCCTTCTCCAGCGCGGCCAGGTCGCCGCCGGGGGCGGCCGGTCCGAGGGTCTTGGAGGCGACGGCGATGACGCGCCGGCCCCGGCCCGTCTCGCTCGAGAGATCGGCCGCGAAGGCCGAAGTATCGCCGCCGGCAAGGCCGAGGACCTCCTCGGGGCTGCCGCTCATGAAGAGCGTCCATCCCCCGTCCGTCCTTCGCACGACGGTCTTGGTCTTCCGGCCGTCGCCGAAGCCGCGCTCCGCGGCGATCTCCCCGACCGGCCCGACGCCCAGAGCGCGGGCCTTATCCAGGACAGCCTTGTCCGTGGGGAAGAGCGAGACCTCCGAGAGGGCCGAGGCGGCGCAGGCCAGGACCTCCTTCTCGCGGTCCGGCGGGTAGACGGCGACGACGGACATGTCGTTCTCCGTCAGCGTCCCCGTCTTGTCCGTCAGGATGACCGTGGCGTTGCCGAGGACCTCCGTGGCCTTGATCTTTTTGATCAGGAAGTTGTTCTTGGACAGCCGGTAGGAGCCGAGACCCAGGATCATGGTGATGATGATCGGGCCTTCCTCGGGGATCGTGGCGAAGGCCAGGGCGAGGCCGGTCAGGATCATGGTCCGCAGGTCCTGGCCGCGGACGAGCCCCAAGAGCGGGATCCCGGCGCTGAAGAAGAGGGCCACCCAGACGAGCTTCATGGCCAGGTCCTTCATGGCCAGCTGAAGCGGGGTCTTCGGCGGCTTGATCGACTGGGCCAGGGCGGAGATCTTCCCGATCCTCGTGGCCAGGCCGGTCGCCGTGACCTCGGCCTTGCCCTCCCCGCCGACGACGAGCGTCCCGGCGGAGATCCCGTCGCCCGTCGTCTTGACGACCGGCAGGGACTCGCCGGTCAGCGACGATTCGTCCGCCTGGAGGCTGTAGGCGGTCCGCAGCAGGGCGTCCGCGGCGATGCGCGTGCCGGCGCTGAGAACGAGGACATCGCCGGGGACGATCTCCTCCGTCTCGACCTCCGTGATCGCGCCGTCGCGGACGACCCTCGTCCTCGGGGCGGCCAGCCGGGACAGGGAGGCGATGGCCTTCTTGGCCCGGAACTCGTTCCAGACCTCGACGAAGGTCAGGACGATGATGATGGAGAAGATGGTCAGCGCGTCCTCGAGCTTGCCCCAGACGCTGTACACGATGCCGACGCCGAGGAGCAGAAGGATCATCGGCTCGGCGACCTCTTCCTTGGCGATGGCCCAGAACTTGACCTGATAGGGCTCGGCCAGCCGGTTCAGGCCGGACCGCGCCAGCCTCGCCTTGGCTTCGGCCGCGGAGAGTCCCCGGTCCGGGGTGATGTTTTCGTTCATGGTCCCTCTCCGCTCGTTGACACGCGGTGCCCCCTCTGAGGACGGATGGAGTCTCAGCCCTCTCGTAACCCCGTCGCCGACCGAAGCATTATAGCACAGGTCAGAGATAGATCAGGGCCAGGACATCGGCGACCATGGCCGGCTTGGCGGCGCCTTCGACCTCCAGGGTGTTTTCGACCGTGATCAGGACCCGGCGGAAGCCGCGCTTCTCGATCTTCTTCAGGACGGCCCGGTTACGGACCCTCGAGCCGGCCGGCACGGACTGGGGGAAGCGGACCCGGTCGAGGCCGTAGTTCACGGCCATCCGGAATCGTCCGGCGAAGACCTCGTTCGAGAAGTTGAAGAAGGGCACGAGGGAGAGGAGCAGGAAGCCCTGGGCGACGGTGCCGCCGAGGGAACTGCGGGCCGCCCGCTCCGGATCGACGTGGATCCATTGGCGGTCCTCGGTCGCCGCGGCGAAGGCGTCGATCCGCTCCTGGGTCACGACGAACCAGTCGGAGATCCCGACCTCGCGGCCGACCATGGACTTGAGCTTGCGCAGGCTCAGGCGGTTCCCGAAGAGGCTCATGGAGGCCCTTCTCCCGTCGGGCCGCCTCATGATGCCAGAAGGACCGCCCTGAATCAAGGCGCCGCCCGGTCTCTTGGCCGATGTCGTATAATGTTCTTGACCGACGGAAGAGGGAGTTGCCATGAGACGTCGCCTTCCCGCCATCTACTACAACGCCCTGTCGATCGCCGGGACGGTCGTCGCGGCGGTGGCCCTGTTCATGTTCGTCTTCCTTTACGTCATCGCCTCGCTCTCGGGCCTCCACAAGACCTATGAAGGCATCGTCATCTTCATGGTCATTCCCGCCTTCCTCATCTTCGGGCTCCTGCTCATCCCCCTGGGGATGGCCCGCACGGCCCGCCGGCTCCGGAAGGCCGCGCCCGGGAGACCGGCCGAACCGATCGTCGATCTCAGCCGGCCCGAGAACAGGCGGGCTTTCGTCATCTTCCTCGTCGGGACGCTCGTCTTCCTCTTCCTGTCCGCGCTCGGCAGCTATGAGGCCTACAATTACACCGATTCGGTGGCCTTCTGCGGCACCCTGTGCCACACCGTCATGAAGCCGGAGTACTCGACCTACGTGAATTCCCCGCACGCCCGCGTCGCCTGCGTCCAATGCCATGTCGGGTCGGGGGCCAGCTGGTACGTGAAGTCGAAGCTGAGCGGCCTCTACCAGGTCTACGCCACGGTCGCCAACGTCTTTCCCCGGCCCATCCCGACGCCCATCAAGAACCTCCGGCCGGCCCGGGAGACCTGCGAGCAGTGCCACTGGCCGCTCAAGGTGTACGGCCGGCAGCAGCGGCTCGAGATCTACTATCTCGCCGAGGAGGCCAATCCCCGCTGGGACCTCGAGATGCTCCTGAACACGGGAGCGGGGAACCAGGCCCTCGGGTTCACGACCGGGATCCACTGGCATATCGGCGCGGACGTCCGGATCGAGTACGTCGCCGCCGACGCGAAGAGGCAGGAGATCTCCCGGGTCACCCTGACCGACCTCGGGACCCAGACGCGGACGGTCTATGAGCTGAAGGAAGGGAGCGGGAAGGCGGCGGCCCCGTCCGGCCCGTCCCGGGTCATGGACTGCATCGATTGCCACAACCGGCCCAGCCATATCTTCCGGGCCCCGTTCGCCTTCATCAATGAGGCCCTGGCCTCGGGCCGGGTCGATCCGGGTCTGCCGGGGATCAAGGAGGCCGCCGTCGAGGCCTGCCTCGCGAAATACGACACGTTCGAGGCGGCCCGGTCCGGGATCGCGGCGAAGCTCCGAGGCTTCTATGAGAAGGCCCATCCGGAGATCGTCAAGAACGAAGGGCCGCGGCTCCAGGCTTCCATCGACGGCGTCGTCGCGGCCTTCGCCGAGAACGCCTTTCCCGAGATGAAGGCCCGCTCCGACG
>Ga0316628_100000031_pt1 | contig 91559 bp, 95 predicted proteins | sample OWC_Aug_M2_C1_D5_FD_207648 | JGI IMG/M metagenome (GOLD analysis project Ga0316628, IMG submission 207648) | Wetland soil microbial communities from Old Woman Creek delta, Ohio, United States - OWC_Aug_M2_C1_D5_C | ecosystem: Environmental > Terrestrial > Soil > Wetlands | place: USA: Ohio...
TAATTTCTCCACCCCAAGGAGGGATATATGCTGGTGACATTTTCGACAAGAGCGTATGCCGACATCACCCTGTTTGGAGATGTCGCAGTCTCCCTATTGAAAATGATGGGACATAGCGGAACAGTACCCAGCGCTATTCGGGCAGCAGATGTTCCCGCGGCCCTGAGCCGGTTAACAGCCGCCATCAACGCTGAAAAAGCCTCATCCGCAACGGAAGACAAGAATACGGATGATTCAGCGGTGAGCATGTCTCATCGGGCGCTGCCATTAATCGGACTACTTACTGCCGCAGCAAAGGAAAACTGTGACGTAATGTGGAAGTGAATAGTCGCTCTTTGTGGTGCAAATCATTCAATTGCCACAGGCAAGCCACGTCGCCGCTTTACTCCCTGAATGCGACGCTACACAATTTTCGGCGTCGAGATCCGTGACGGCATGGATTTCACACGGCGACCCCAAATAGCGCCCCTACTCCAGCTGTCAACGCCATCGCCATGGCCCCCCAAAAAGTGACCCTCGCGGCAGCCGTAATCACGGGTGCGCCGCCGGCCCTTGCGGCCAAGGAACCCAACAAGGCGAGAAACAGGAGCGAGCTGCCCGAGACAGCCCACATGAGCACGGAAGCGGGAAACAAGATAACGATCAGAAGCGGCAAAACAGCGCCTATGGCAAACGTACCTGCCGAGGCGAGTGCTGCCTGCACGGGTCGCGCGGTCAGTGTATCGGATATTCCCAGCTCGTCGCGTCCATGCGCGCCGAGCGCATCATGCCGGGTCAATTGGGTCGCAACGTTCGAGGCCAGCGCTTCATCCAGTCCGCGCGCAACGTAAATGGCCGCCAGCTCCGCGTGCTCGTTTTCGGGATTCGCTGCCAACTCCCTGCTCTCCCGCTCCAGATCTGCGCGTTCGGTATCGGCTTGCGAGCTGACCGAAACGTACTCCCCCGCAGCCATCGACATGGCGCCTGCGACAAGGCCGGCAACGCCTGCAATCAAGACATTCCTGGCGCTCCCACCTGCCGCCCCCACGCCGAGGACAAGGCTAGCAGTGGATACGATGCCGTCGTTTGCGCCAAGAACGGCCGCTCGGAGCCAGCCGGTACGGTGTGTTTTATGAATTTCAATGTGTCTCATAACCCCTAACGCGCAACTGGTAATACATGGTTATGGCGTGTTCTTCACGAATATGGCCCCTAGCGCCTCATGTCTTCCGGGCGTTCCAATACAACCCGGAACGCCTCCATGCCCCGGCTAAAAAATGCGTGGGACGCGCCCCACAGGTAAAGCCGGAATATCCTGTAAACCTTTTCACCCCATCTCCGCACGATTTCCTCGCGCGCTGCATCCAGGTTCTTCGCCCATTCCCGGCAGGTCAGGTAATAGCTGTGGCGGTCGTTATAGACCGCAATTACCTCAAAGTTCGTTGTGGCGATTTTGGACAGGAAGTCATGCAGGCAGAAGTAGCGGTGGTTCCCGGAAAAAATGTACTGCGAGATATAGGTGGATTTGGAATATTTCTCGCGAAATGCGCTGGCGTCCAGGTAGATTTTTCCGCCCGGTTTCAACAGGCGCCCGAATTGCCGAATGACGGCAGCGTAATCGGGAAGATGCTCCATGACACCAAGGATGACAATGGCGTCATAGGGTTCCGGTGATCTGTGCTCGTAGAAGTCGCCGTATACGACATTGCACGGAAGTTGCTGCGCCTGGATCAGGTTGTTTATGAATTCTTCCGACTTGCGCGCAATCGTGAGGGCGGTGACCTTTATCCCTTTCTTTCCGGCGTACTCGACAAATGTGCCCCAGCCGCCGCCCACGTCCAGCACCCGGTCACCCGGCTTCAGCCCGCAGCTTTGCACGGCAAACTCCAGTTTGCGGCGTTGCGCCGTTTCCAGAGGCTCGTCATCGCGCTCAAATACGGCCTGCGAGTAACAGCGGGTCGCGTCCATGAACTTCAGATAAAGCTCGTTTTCATACTCGTAATGCCCGGCGATCGCGCGCTTGTTGGTACGCAGCTGCCCCGCAAGCAGCGGCGCCACGCGCCGCCAAATGATATGCAACGGATGTATGTCGCTCAAAATCGCGCGGCAGCGCATGAGATCCCACATGCTCCCCTCAATATCCAGACGGCCATTGATGTACGCTTCGGCAAAACTCAGTTCATCGAACCGCGCGATGGCCGGGAGGACATGCTGGTCATTCAAGGAAACGGTAAAGGTGGGTTCGCCATGGCCGAAGCTGTATGTTTCGCCATTCGGCAAGCGGACCGTGAACGGCGCTGCGACCTTGTTGGCCAGGTGTTGTTGTATACGCTGCGCTAACCCGGTTCCGACCATATCTGTTTTAAGTAACTCCATACGAAGCTCCCAAAAAACACACGCCGTTGATTGGCGAACATTGTAGAAAAGGCGGATACCGATGCAATGGCTTCCTCCGCCGGCATATACCTTCATTCACCCGTCTCGCGCACTCAATGGTCATCCCATGCGCCAGCCGTCGAAGCCACTCTCTCCGGCAAGCGGCGTGCGCCGCTCGCAGACAACCATGCATGATTTCGGATCATTCTTTTAACACAGCGCTATCGCGGCCTACCCACTCCTTCAGCAGGCTGAGCCCGACCGCAAGCAGCGTCGGCCCGATGAAGATGCCGACGAAGCCGAAAGCGAGTACCCCGCCCAACACGCCGAAGAATCCCAGGATGAACGGCAAGTTGCTGCTGCGGGCGATGAGCACGGGTCGCACCACATTGTCCACGCCGCTGATCATGACACCCCCCCATACCAGCATGAAGATTCCCCATGCCGGGTGGCCCCGATAGAAGAGCCAGATTGCCACGCTTACCCAAACCAGCGGCGGCCCGATGGGAAGCAGTGAAAGCAGGAAGGTGACCAGGCCGAGCAGAATCGGCGCCGGGACACCCGCGATGGCGAATCCGATGGTGGCCACGATACCCTGCGCCAGGGCTGTTCCCAATAGGCCGTACGTGACGGCCCGCACGGTGTTGATGATGATGCCGACGACATTTTCTGCATGGTCTCCGACAATACGGTCTATCGTGCCCTCGAGAAAATCTGCCACTGACGCGCCATCGCGATAGATGAAGAAACAGACGAAGGCGGCCAGACTCATTTCCGCGACGCCCTGCCCGATCATGACCCCGCCCGCAAGCAGCAAGTTTTTCGCAGGCTCCAGCAAGCGTCTCGCCAGCCCGAGCATTTCTTCCTGGCTGGAGTAGATCAGGTGCCAATATGCATTGACCGCTTCCCCGACCAACGGCACGCCTTTCAGCCAGGCCGGTGGCTCCCGCGGCCCCGCCTGCGCAGATTGCTTGATCTGGTCGTAGAGGGAAGTAACGTTGTCGGCCACCGTGTATGCGGCCAGTGCGACCGGCACGATCATAACGAGGACCAGCAATAGCGTCATGCCGAGCGCGGCCAGGGTTTGCCTGCCCCTCATGCGGCGCAACACCCGAAGATAAAATGGCCAGGTCGAGATGCAAGTCACGGCGGCGAGCAGCGCCGCGGTGAGGAATGGCATCAGCACCAAAAAACAACCCGCCGCCAGAATTGACACGGCGGCGAGATGAGCGAAATATTCGAAGCGCTTTTCCATGGGGTTGCGTCCCCTTCATGATGCCGGTCATGGCTGATGCCCGCCATGAGCATCCGAGGCACGTGGCTTCCCCCATTTCTCGGCGCGCTCAGGAACTACGCCGCCCCCCGATGACGTTGAGCAGCACCACCACAATGGCAATCACCAGGAGGATGTGAATGAATCCCCCCATGGTGTAGGAGGTGACCAGCCCAAGCAGCCAAAGGATGATGAGCACCACAGCAATGGTATAAAGCATGGCAATCTCCTTCAGGTTTAAGGCCAACGGGATAATCCTGGACGATGGCCTCACTGGGCTGGCTTTACCACCAGCCGGTTTTCAACTGCCTTCACCCCCGCCACCGCACTGGCCAGCGCTTCGGCCCTGTCGCTGTTCGACCGGGAATCGACCGACCCGCTTAACGTCACCACGCCGTTAACCGTCGTCACGGCGATTTGCAGCGTCTTGAGGCCGGGCTCGTCCAGAATGGCAGCTTTGACCTTGGCCGTAATCCCGGAGTCATCAATGATCACGCCCGCTTTCGTGCCTTGCTCTGAAAGTTTTTCGCCGACATCGCCAGCCACTTCACCTGTTTTTTTCCGGCTTTACCAATCGTTTCGTCCATCTTTTTGCCTGCAGATTCCGCAGGCCCTGGTTTTTCGCATGCGGTGAGCCCGACCACCAATAGCAGCGAAACGCCCACAACGGTAAGATCCGCGAATGTTCTTGAGATTCGGTCCATTTTTGAACTCCCATACACCGTGTCACGTTTCGGGAACCATCCTTGCGCGCCGTCCCGCCAAGCGAGGCGGAGCTACATGCATGGCGTTTGGCGCATGCGTACTTGCCGGCGGGTTCGTGCCCCGCCCTCCGGTAGCGCAAGTGCGGCGTACCGAGGATGCCCAGGAAAAACAATAGTTGAACGGGCTGAGCATTCAAATACGCATTCCCCTGTATTTATGGATTACCGCATGTGGCAACTTCAATTCCATGCGCGCGAACCAACTTGATCAGCGCTACGTCGGCACTCGCCACCGGAATCAGTCCGGCTACAGCGAACCATGGTGCCCCATAAGCGCGGGGCGCCCCCTGGCTGGACGGCGCATGGCGGGCAACTGCGTAGTCGGCTACCCGATTGCCCAGCAGAAGTTGCTGTATATCAGGCATTTCCCCCGATGCCCGAGCCAATTACACTTTCGGAACGCCAGTTTGTTTGGATGTGTCGGATGGGCTGAGACGCCAATGCGGCCCGGACTAGGCGCCGGCAATCGTTATCACGGACAACCACGTCAGCACGCACTACTTGGTGTCTCCTGCAGAATCCGGGCTATACCGTAGCGCAAGGCGGGTTGGTCGAGCCGCTGCGCGGATGGCGCAATCGATCAAGAATGACGGCAACGTGAACAACCTCAACATCTGGCGCACCTCATCTGTCTGCAACATAAAGACCATACGATATGACGCACTACACAGTCCGCCAATCCGGTATAAATGGGCCAATGCCAGTGCGCAATGTGTTTCACCCCTTCATTGCTATTTTTTTCCTAATGGGGATGCCTACCCATGTCGAGGCCGCCGAGCAGGCCAAGGCAGGCACTACCTTCCGCGACTGTCGCGACTGTCCCGAAATGGTGGTCATCCCTGCGGGAAATTTCGCCATGGGCTCGCCAGATTCTGAGGCCGGACATGATGACAACGAAAGCCCGGTTCATCGGGTCGATATTGGCGCCTTCGCGCTGGGCAAGACCGAGATCACGCGAAGCCAGTTTGCGGCATTCGTGGAAATGACAAATTACATTGCCGGCGACAAATGCTGGACGATTGAAGACGGTAGATTTGGAGAGCACACTGGCGGATGGCCTGACCCCGGTTACCCGCAAGAAGACAACGACCCCGCCGTGTGTATCAACTGGAATGATGCCAAAGCCTATACGGACTGGCTGTCACGCAAGACAGGAAAGCGCTATCGCTTGCCGACGGAGGCTGAATGGGAATACGCCGCGCGCGGCAACACCAGCAGCGCACGCTACTGGGGGGACAATCCTGATGAGGCTTGCCGATACGCGAATGTTGCCGACAAGGCAGCACAGGAAAAAATAAGGGGTGCCACATCCTGGTCGGTGCATGACTGTATGGATGGTTTTGCCTATACCGCCCCGGTTGGCAGCTTTATGGCCAACGAGTTCGGACTGCATGACATGCTGGGGAACGCGTGGGAATGGACCGAGGACGGCTATCACGACAGCTATATTGGCGCCCCATCAGACGGCAGCGCCTGGCAGGATGGCGGTGCCAAGCACGTGCTTCGGGGCGGCTCCTGGAATGACTCGCCAAGGAACGTGCGTGCGGCCATGCGCTACAGCAACAAGCCCGCGCTCCGGTTCAGCAGTTTTGGGTTTCGCGTGGCCAGGACTCTGCCGTAGCGAGCGGCAAACGACTCAGGTTTGCACCTTTATCCACTGCAAAGTACACGGATAATCGCCAGTGCATGGAGTGAAATAGGCGCGGGGAGACGGCAATGGCTTACTTTGCGTGCAACGCTAGCCGGCCTTCCAGACCTCTTCCTACCCTGCTCCTGTGGATTACTGTTCTTTGCCCCTTGCCGGCGTCCGCCGCAGACCAACCGGCCCCGCAAATTCCCCAACCTGTTGCACAGAAGCCGCAGCCAGAAGGTTCCGGCGACATGGACATTGCGCGCGATTACCTGTCGGGCAAAATCACCGGCTTCGCGAGCTATATTGACCGCTTCTTTGGTGGAGACCGTCATTACCAGGAGAGCAATCAAACTGTGCTTCAGTTGGACTTTACCAGAGCGATGGGATACGGCGTTAGCCGGAATAATGATTTTTCCGCAAGGATGAATCTGAAATTGCCCGTAACCGAGGGGCGATTACGCCTGCTGGTGGAAACGGACCCCGAGAGAAATATAACAGCCGAGGAAACACCAGCACTAGTCTCGACCCTGCCGCAAGCTCAGATCGCCGCACCCCCCAGCGTCGCCCTGGCCGTGCGCGTTGAACAGGCAAAAAAGGAGCGTTGGCACTTTAGTACGGATGGCGGAATGCAATTTCATGGCCTTGGCTCGACTCCTTTCGCGCGAGCAAGAGGGAGCTTTACGACTCCGATGGGCGCGTGGCGCCTGAAAGCAGCGCAATCTGCATATTGGTTTTATACCATAGGCGCAGGCGAAACCAGTCAGCTTGACCTGGAGCACCTCATTAGCGAACCTCTTCTGTTTCGCGCCACCAGCACGGCCACGTGGCTCCGTAACACCCTGAACTTCGACCTGCGTCAGGACCTGTCGTTTTACCACACCCTGAATGATCGCACCGCCTTGCTGTATCAGGCCAGTGCGATTGGGGTCAGCAATCCGCAGACTCACGTAACGGATTACGTCGCGCTGGTGTCTTACCGTTATCGGCTGCATCGAGAATGGCTGTTCTTAAGTCTAACTCCGCAACTGCATTTCCCCAACGAAAGGAATTATCGTGCCACCGGCGCGCTCATCATGACTCTGGAAATCCTGTTTGATGAGTCGAGATGATGTCGAGCCAACACAACCCGACCTGTTCCCGTGCCAACGACCGAACACCCTTCTCGCTGCCGGGTATATTTGGGTGCTCTGTGCCATAGCGCACTGAAATGCGTGGTCGCCAAATGCAGACTGTAGCTCCGGGGGCGAGAGAGGAATCGGCTCTTTACGCCCTGCGGATTCATCAGGCGTTCCCAATACTAAGGAGATTATCATGGTTGAAGTCCTGCTAATTGTCCTTCTCGTGATAGTCATTCTCAGGGTCCTGTAGAGCACACCGGATTTTGCGGAGTTAACTTACCAGCTACGCGAGGAATCGCTGAATTGTGACTAAGTCTGCGGCCGGCGGGATTTGCCCGCCAACACCTCAGAATCAGCGACAACTCTTTTGCATCAAGCTGCGAAGGTGTTCCGTCACGCACAAACTGTCGTTTAAGGATTGCGCGGTAACTTATGCGGCTTGAGATTCGGAATCTCGCTAAGCTCTATGATGAAAACAGGGGGCTTGCGCCAACCAGTTTTGACGCAACCGAAGGCGAGTTGATCGCAATTGTCGGCCATAACGGTGCCGGCAAATCCACCCTGCTGAAGATGCTGGCAAACTGGATTGTTCCGGATCGCGGTACCGTCATGATAGACGGGGTAGACCTGAGGAACAGGACGGCGGCCGTCAGGAAAGTGGGTTTCATTCCGGAAGCGCCCAATCTTTTCGAATTCTTTTCCGTTGAATACAATCTCAAACTCTTCGCCGCTCTCTCCCAAACGCCCTTTTTCCGGGTGGAGGAGATTTTGAGCGAGTTCAATCTAGTGCCCTTTCAAAAAAGCCAGGTACAGGGGCTCTCAAAGGGGTTGAAGCAAAGGGTAAACATCGGCCGCGCCCTGTTGGCGGATCCGCCCGTACTCCTGCTGGACGAGCCTACTTCGGGCCTGGACTTCGAAATGTCAAGGGAGATTTACCGGCTGATGAGCATGATGCATGGCGCCGGCAAGACGCTTCTTTTTACGTCCCATCGGCCTGAAGAGATAAAGAGCCTTGCAACGCGCATCATCGTGCTGCACCAAGGCTGCCTGGTGTTCGACGGGTCCACACCGGAATACTTTCGATCCGGAACTCATGAAAGGCTGTACGCGTGATGATAAGAAACATTCTTGTACTGTCATTCAATGATCTGGCTATCGCATTCAGGAACAAGACATTCTTTCTCATTATCTTCGTCCCTCTTTTTGTGTTCACGTCCATGAGCTTGATTGACCGGGCCGACCCGGACTCACGCAAGGTCAAAGTCGGCCTGCTTCAGCATTACCCTTATGCGCCCGAGATCACCCGGAGCATCAATGCGGCCGCAAAGATCGTGGAGGTGACATGGGTTCGAAATGAGACCGAGGGCATGGGTCTATTGAAGGAGCACAAGATAGACGGCGTCTTAACCGGGAATGAAAAGTCTCCCGGCGGCCTCGCACTGCTGGTTTTGAAAAAGGACTCTCTCCATACCATCGCGATCGTGCAAGATTTCTCTGCCTTGCAGAAGGCGGCGGAAGGACATGGTCCGGATTGGATCACCGAGGTCAAATCGCTGCATGAAGGCGGCGTTCAAAGGGAGACTTTGCCAACCTGGATCCTGATGCTGGTCCTGCTCATCGGTTTCATTATTCTCCCGGCGCAAGTCGCCGAGGAAAAGGAAAAGAAACTGCTCCTCGCGCTGCTCCAGACGCCGATATGGGAAGTACAGTGGCTGATTGCCAAACTGATCCTGGGAATCGTTCTGATCATCATTTCTGTCCTGTTGCTGCAAGGGCTGGGTAACTTCGGCCAGTTACGTTTGTTTCACTATCTCGCCTTTATCGCCGTAGGCAGTTATTGTTTCAGCGCCTGCGGGATCTTCCTGGGCTTTCTCTGCCGCAATCAGGCAAGCGCCAGAACGCTGGGCGTGGTCTTTTATCTGCCGCACCTGCTTCCCTCCGCAATGTCCGATGTTTCACAAAAATTGACCTCCGTCGCGCCTTTGCTTCCGTCCTATCATCTGTATAAGCCCCTTCAATCCATACTGCTTGAAGACGGCGCGAGGGCGGACCTGACCCTTGATTGGGCCTATTTGTTTCTCTTGGGATCAGTGATGTTTTATCTTTCCTACCGGTTGATGAAAAGACGCTGGCTGATGTGATTGTCGGACCCGGCAATGGGCGCGCAACCGTCTGAACCGGGGGGCGCGTAACCGTCAGACCGGTCGGCAATTCGGTTTCCATGGAAACTTTAGCCTCATCAAACTGCTATCGGAGGCACACAGTGTACGAGTCCAGAAAACTCCCTCCCTTGCCACCGGCGAAGTTCGTCAAGCGGGTGCTGGTTCATTTTGCAGTAGCCATGTTTCTGCTTGTAGCTTCGCTCGGTATTGGCATGATTGGCTATATGTTCTTCGAACATCTGTCCTGGATCGACGCCTTTCTGAATGCGGCGATGCTGCTTGGCGGCATGGGGCCCGTCAATCCGCCGCTCACCGCTTCTGGCAAATTGTTTGCGGGTCTGTATGCGCTCTATGCCGGGCTGGTCTTCATCGTGACTGCCGCATTGCTCTTTACGCCCATATTCCACCGTGTCATGCATCGCCTCAACTGGGACGACAGTGCCGCTAACCGGGGTCAGAACCGCCGAGCCAGGTCCGTCAAGGAGGCGTAAGCCCAAGACCTTCCTGCTTGCCCGGTTTCTACCCCAGAGCGGGGCTCGTCAACAGGCAGCAATGTGCCCTGGCAGACGGTTATTCCCTCCGTTATTCCGGTAGGCTTCACGTTGAAGCGCCTCCGTGCAATTCAAGTCACGACAACGCTCCCCGCGCGCCTGGCATGTTTCCTTCAATCTCCAGTCGGGGTTCCCACAAACAGTTGCAGTGACCGCCGAAGTCGCCATTTAGCGTTTTTGAAGTCTATTCGCAGGAGGGCACCAACATGGAAACCCCGGCAAAAAAATTCAATTGGGACGTATTGGCAGACAGTAGGTTTTATATTCAGGCAGTTATTAGCGCCATATTGGCGGCAGCAATCGTTCTCATTGCCCTGAAGTTTTTTTGACCGGCTCCCCGGGTGCAGCAGGGTGGCGTGAGGAACGAACCGCTTCCGACGTGCTTTAGCAGGAGAAGAGATATGAACGCAGTCAAGATTGCAGGAATCGTGCTGATCGTGGCGGGCGTGCTCGGTTTGGCGTATGGCAGTTTCACCTACACCAAAGAAAGCCATGACGCCAAACTGGGACCGTTCGAGCTGTCGGTAAAGGACAAAGAGACCGTTAACGTGCCGTTTTGGGCTGGCGCCGGCGCGATCGCGATTGGCGCGGTGCTGCTGCTCGTGGGCGGAAAACGGGGCTGACGATATGCGTGCCGCCCTAGGCTGCTCATCCTCGCGCGAACGATGCCATCGAGATAACCCGCTGGAATTGCAATGAGACAGATCATTTTGGTCCTGTTGCTCCTGGCTTCCGGCGCGCCGCTTGCCGATTCAAACGCACCCGACAAGCTGGGGCAACTGAAGGCGCAGTTAGGCGCCGTGCGGGAGGAACAGCAGTCCGTCTATCAGAATTACCAGATGACCAAGGAGCTGCGCCTGAAGGAGGTCCAAGAGGGCAGCCCCCCCATGATGCAGTCCCCCAACGGCACGGGCATCGACACTGCCCCGCCAAATTACGAGGACATCTTGCGAGCGCAGCTGGCGCGGGAGGGTCGCATCGAGCAGTACACCAGCGAACTGCGCCGCCTGACCGCACGCTTTCTGGAGCTGGAGGACCAGAAGAATGCGCTTTTCAAGCAGATCAGGGAACTGCAACAACACCCGGATCAGTAAGAGTCGGGGTGCGGTTGAACTGCGCGTCGAAACGCCGCGTCTTCCCATCGCTCTTTGGCAGAGGTACATATGGCAGCCTGGTTTCCGGCAGTCAAAGCCGTCCTTCCCTACGTAACGCAAATTATTACTCTGGCCATACCCGCCTTTACGAAGAAGGCGGATAAGACCGGAACGGGAGATATAAGCCTCAACCAAATATCAGAACTCCAGGATGCCGTTACCCACAACGCCGACTCCATAAAAATGCTTGCGATACAAGTGCAGCAGGTGATAAACGAAATTGATACCGGATCGTCCAGGATTGAACGTGAACTCAAATCACTCAGGCGCTTTGCATGGCTCGCAGTCGCCCTCTCGATGTTTGCGGTCATTCTTTCGTTTTTACACTGGGTACGTTGATCCGTAACGGTCGCGGCTCGATCTGCCCCTTTTCGTACAGCGACAATCTGCGCTCAATTGCCCGCCCTTTCATTGCTCATGGTGCTCCTTGCCGATTTCGCCTCGCACTTCGTCGGACTTCGCGCCACGCGCCGGCCAGGCGAATGAAAAGCCAGCCCGCGCGATTCAATGTTTGTCCGGCTTCTTGATGTCTTCCTTTACATCTCCATACGTTTCCTCTGCCTTGCCGGATATTTGCTTTCCGAGCCCCTTGATTCTTTGTTTTTTGCTGCCGACAAGTATGCCAACACTTTCCTTCACTTTGCCAACGATGTTCTTTACCATTCCTTTGACCTGATTCGTGTTCATGATGATGTTTCCTCATATCGACTGGGATGCGTTTTCCGCAGGACCATAAGTCTGAACGTGATGGCGCCGTAAGTCTGTTCGGTGCCAAACCCATAGCCGCCACACCCGACCTTGTTCACGTATGGCACCGCGCACGGGAATCCACGAGGTTTTTCAAAGAGCACCCGGTCTTTGAGGATTGAGGCATGCCAAATGAGAAAATATCCGGCCGGGAGTCAATAGAACGGTCCAAAACCTGTTCGGGTGACATATCGCCTTGGCCTCCTGTTCGAATCAGGCTTCGAAATTCTGCTTTTCTTCCGTGGTCAGAATTTGCAGGTTAATCGTCTTGATTGCGACAAAGCGTTCGATTAGCGGATCATTGGCTTTGTAGACGGTTCCCATGACGCCCTGTCTTAGCACAGGAGGCGTCGGCGCCAGTGCGTTGTGTACCGCTGTGTTATCGCACGCTCGTTGGCCAGCCCCGAAGAGCAAAATAGAACGCCAACAACAAGCACGATGCGATACCCGCAATTTCTGAAATGAACGACAGCGCAAATACCGCGAGATAGAGCAGAGGGGCAAGCTGGTAATGCTTGGTGATGCGCACAGCCTCATCCCGATTGGAGCTGATGGCGTTGGTTGCCAGCAGCCTTCCGCCTTTCGATACATGTCGCCATAGCCCGTGGAAAACGAGAGTCACTGCCAGAAAGTTTCCCGTGTACAGGCTTGCCGCCACTCTTGCGTCGGGATGCAATAGATACTCCGCCAATAAGCCCGTGGGGAACGGAATGAACGTGACGACGAATAACAGCAGACCATTCCAGTAGAGGACAAGATGATCTGCCTTTCTGACTTGAGTGAATATCCAGTGATGTTGCACCCAGACAACGAGAACCATGACGAAGCTGGTGAAGAAGGCCAGATAGCTGGGCCACAGCGCAGCGAGCGAGCGTGCCAATCCGCTGACCGCGACCGCCTCGTGTGTTGGCACCCTGATCTCGAGCACAAGCAGCGTAATGGCGATGGCGAATACCCCGTCGCTAAATGCCTCGATGCGCGCGGTTTCGTTCTCTTCGTGCATGAATTGCACTCTCCAGACGGTCGTCCTGTCCGCGAGTATTCCACACTCAATTCCGGATGCCAATCAATTTTCGTCCTGGGAGCCGGCCCCAAGACAAGCGCCGCCATGCACTTCTACTGTTTGAGCCCCCTCAAAACCCTGGGCGGTTCAGAGAGCCCTTTGTGGGTCAAACCACAGGTTTCTCGCTTTTTTGAGATGAAAAAAGGCGCACTCGCGTCGGAATGCGCCCGGTGACACAACCAGGCAAAACTGTGGGAAGCCCCTCGACTGCTTAGCCAGGGCTCCCGCCACAGCTTCCAGCCACATTAGTTTGGCTTGCTGATGCCTGGTGTCGGAAAGGGCCAGGTTGCGGCCGGACGCACAGGAGCAGGCGCCGACGGAGCCAAAGCAGGCGCGGCTGCCGGCTTGGCTGCAGGCTTCGCCGCTGCCTTCTTTGCGGCCGGCTTCTTTGCTGCGGGCTTCTTGGCTGCCGCCTTCTTGGCGGCCGGCTTCTTGGCTGCGGCTGGCTTCTTCGCTGCTACCTTTTTGGCGGCCGGCTTCTTGGCTGCCACTTTCTTGGCGGCCGGCTTCTTGGCTGCTGCCTTTTTGGCGGCCGGCTTCTTGGCTGCTACTTTCTTGGCGGCTGGCTTCTTGGCTGCCACTTTCTTGGCGGCCGGCTTCTTGGCTGCTACTTTTTTGGCGGCCGGCTTCTTGGCTGCCACTTTCTTGGCGGCCGGCTTCTTCTTAGCTGCCGGCTTGGCTTTCTTTGCTGCTACCATGTTCAACCTCCTTTACGTAATGAAAGCTAAAAAAAGTACAACTAGAACTGCTACTACAACACTCCCCGGCGCACCGCTACGCGGCCGGCCGAAGTCCTCGCGGGACAACCGTCCCCGCCCTTGTTGCCGCGCCACGGCAACAAACCGGCTAAGTCATGAATGAGCACCCCATTACCGCAGCCCACGCGCAGCCACGCTGGGAAGGGTAGTGCCGCCGATTTGATTGGGTTGGTAAGAAGAGCGGGAGAATCGGGATTGCCGGATTGCGTATGATGTGTCTTATGTGCAATCCGACTTTCTATGGGGGGCGGGAATTCTTGAGGGGGCAGCCTACTGTTCATTTGCACCTTTCTGTGCAATATGCAATGGCAATCGTTCGCTTTCGTGATCAAACGTTCGCAAGCAAATCCCCTTAAATGCACCCGCCTACAGTTAGTAATTTTTAAAAATTTCTTCACAACATCTAGCGGTTGCAACTTTACCTGATTTGTGCTCCCTGTCAACACTTTTCGAACAAATTTGCGCGCCTTATCAATTTTTGGTATCGGCGACGTTCGATCCGGGATGCGGGCGGGGCCGATCAAGTTCGGGTCCGGGTCGACCGGCCCCGCTCGATGGCAGCCTGTAGCTTGAAATTCGGCATGCGCGATGCGACTGGCGGAAAAGATAACAAGTCGGCGGATTAGTTGACGGTCACATAACCTTGGCTTCGCATTCCGCGCAAATCAATGCGTGACGGGTTCGCGTCAGACAACCTTTCCTCCAGGGTCACGTAACCGTTCTGCGCCAATCGGGCAAAAAAAGCCCGGATTTTCAACCGACGCGCGCCAGCCAGACAAACCTCGCTACCGCCCGCCTGCTGCCTTCGGTCAGTCCACCTTGCCCCGAGGATCGCCTGAAATGGACGATGGTGCCGGGAATGTCCCTTGCGCCACGTGCCGGTATTTTTCCCGCAAAAAGGCCGGACGGAGTTGTGAGGGATTTTCCATGTTCTGCCACACCTCCATATACAGGTCCGGGTTCTCCCGAGAGTTTATGCGTGCGCGAAACCCCTCCCAGCAATCTTCGCGGACCAGGAGCAGCTGGGTTCCGGGAATCCGGATGGCGGTCTCGCCCCACGAACATCCATCCGGCGAGTAGTAAGCCAGTTCTTCCGGCGTCACCCGCGCCGCGACCCGCCATATATCGGTTTGCTTCCAGCCGGGCTCCGGGTCGAAGTGGAATGCATCCCGCCGAACCCGGTAGGTGTAGTAGAAATCGAGCCCGCGGTGTGCAATCAACATCGGAATATCCCGTGGCTCCAATGCGGAAACCACCTTGGTGTATTGGTCGTCGTCATCACTCATCAATATCTCTTCAAAATTGCCCGTGCGGTACGGGAAGGCCACGATCACGGCCAACATCAGCGCCTCAATTCCATGCTTCAGGAATCGTGCACGAGCCATCGAGCGCACAGCGCCGTGGGCATACCGTTCGTTCAGCATCACCAGCGCCAGTGGCATCGTGACGAACAGGCTCGCCAGGGCAAGCCGGACGCCCGGCCCCATAAGCCCGCCGCCGTCGTTTGGCCACATCGCGAGCGCCAGTACAACAACCGGCAAATACCGGTACCGTCCCCGGCTTTTCGACACGAAATCAAATGACAATGCCGCGAGCAATAGCCAGAAGACGAGCGCTGTCGCCTTAATATCAAGGGGAACGCCTGTGTCGGTAACCAGTGCGATCAGTCCGGGCGTTCCGAGCGCAAAGGTGGACACGCGCGTTCCAAGGCCGGGCCACCAGCGCCAGATCAGGATTGCGACTATCAGTGCCACAAGCAGTGCAATCATTCCTGCTTTGGCGGACCTTCGCGCCTGTCCCGGATCCTTTTCCAGCCACCCCGTCATTAACGTGATGCCCCCGAAAAGAAGTGCCAGCGCCGCGACCAAGGGATGCAGGAATGCAGAGCAAAACAGGACAAGCCAGGGCGCTGGGTTAAACAATGGGCGAGCCCCGGCCGTGAGATGGAACCAGAGGGGAACGATGGCGAGGCCCAAGGTCAGGCGCGGAAACTCGACCGTATGAAACGCGATCACTGGCGCGGCCGCCGCAATGACGGCCACCGCAATCTGCCGGATTTCATCGCGCAGCCGCGATGCGAGAAACCATAGCAGCTGGATTGCCAGGGCGAAGACTGCGGTGAGCGCGATACGGAATGCGGTCTCTAGGGGCAAGCCAAAGTACGCGATCGCTGCAATCGCGTAGTAGAACACCCCGTTATCCGGCACCTTCAGGTGGCCCGTTTCCAGAAGCGACTGCGCCTGCAGGGCATAATAGTAGGCGTCCGTCCCTGGCAGGTGTGAAAAGCGGTTCAGGAAATACCAGAAATACGAAACGCCCGCGAGCAGCAGCGCCGCAGTCGCCGCCCTTTTTAATAGGGGCTTAGCGGGATTGATCGCAAGCGCCCACTTCATCGGAAGGCAGCATGGCATCGGCCAGGATGGGGGATCGGATCGTCCATGGATTCAGCTTGTCGAGTGCCGCAGTAAGACCTTCGAGCAAGGTCTTTTCATCCGTCCCGCTGGCGAGTGCCTTCCCACCCGTGCCGAGAATCGAGAAATCCTCGGCGCCTTCCCCTGACGATCGGCCGCCCAGACGTGTCCAAATCAACGCCACTAGCTGTTTTTTGTCGTGGGGCGCAAGTTCTTGAAACCGGGCAATCCTGAGGTCACTCTGAAAGATGGAGGCGGGCACGCGCATTTTTGTCTGGGAGTATTCCGTTTGCAGCACGGTCTCGGCGTATCGCTTGCCAAAGATCCGCACTTCGTCTCCGGCCTGGCTCCAGTTTCCTTCCAGCACCTGGTCCGTGTTTTTTCCATCGTCGTCGTAGGCTTTGGCGTAAATGACGAAGCTGCCGTCCTTCCGCAGGCGTAAGTTTCTCTGGAAGTTTCCGCGGGAAAAGGAAGAACTGCAGGCGACAGACGATAGCGATCGGTCAACGAGCTCTGCGGTGCGCGCGCTCGGTGTGGGCTCCAGGCCAACGACCTCCGGAAGCAGGATGCGCCCCTGGCTGTCGATGAAACGCAGTTCGGAGAGCAGGACATCCATGTATTTTTCACCAGGGTAAATCCCCGCGATGGTGAGCCGTACCGATGAGGCGTCCTTCAGCGGCGTCGGCAGGGCGATGCGTTGTGCGCCACTCTTGTCCGTCACCGCCACGTCCTCACTGCCCTGGCCGCTCGCGATCGTCAGCCTGGACACTCTTCCGTTTGCGCTGAAATGAGCATTCGATCGCTGATAACCGTTCCATATGATGATCCCCGAGAGGTCCTGCGGGGCGCTGAACTTGATTTCAAGCGATTCGCCTGGCCCCGTGGTGGTTTTCCCGTCGGTTGACCATGCAAAGTCATATCGGGAGTCAAACAGGTTCGCCGGCTGGTAGGCAACCTTGGGGTCGAGTTGCGACGTTGCCGTCACCGTGGCGGGCGCCAAGCGCGGCAGGGTCAGGTTCACCGGCTGGTTCCCGCGGTAGAATCGAATGGAGTAGAGGGAAAAGTGCCTCCATCCCCCCTCGCGCACACCGAGCCTGAAAAACACCGACTTCACGTGGCTGCCCGGTATGGCATAGCGAACCGCATAGGCGTCGTTCCCGTGGCCGCCAACTGGCTTCGGTGAGTCCGCGGCCGAAGCCGGGGCCCCGTTGACGGAGAGCGTGTAAGGCTCATTCCGGATCCTGTCGTTCGTTACGAGTTCGACCGCATCCACGCTGACGGGCGTTTCGAACTGGATATAGACGCCTTCATTGGCGCCGGAATCAACGGAGCCCGGAGACCAGCTGCCCTTGCAGTCAGTCTGCAGCAGGCAGCCGACGGCGGTTGACGCCTTGGCGCTGCTGGTTGCGGTCGCCGAAAGAACGTTCGCGGGGTCGGCCTGTGCCGCCACCGACGCCCACAGCGCTCCGGCAGCCAGCAATAAGCGTGTCATTCCCATTTCACTCCTCCTTTATTAGCAGCGGTCCCAGACTCGTAATCAGGGCATCGGGCGCGCCAAAAGGCACATGATGGATGCCCGCCTCCTTGTTTTCATCGATCCCGCATCCAGGCGAGACGATGAGCTTGGCGCCTGCGGCGTGGGCGCGCAGCAGGTTTCGTGGCCAATATTCGAAAAGCGCGGGCTGCAAAACCGCGTGTATCCGGCCCCACTGTAGTGTTTCCGGGGTGCTGTGCACAACCGGCAGCCCCTTCCAGAACGCTTTTCCTTCGAGGTTTGAACCCAGTACCGTCAGCGTGAAACCCATGCTCCGCACCGCCTCCCGTACGGCGTGAGCGCCTTTCCGGGCCAACGTCGGCCCGCAAAACAGGATGATGTCCCTGGCCGTGTCGGCCTGCGGTGCCCGCGCGGTTTGCTCCACGGGTGCCCAGTCCAGTCGATGCGCATTGTCGAACAGCGCGGCGATCTGTGCATGTGGCGTGATGAGTGTCCTTGCGGCGCTCAGCGCCTCCTGTTCCAGTTCGGCAAACCCGGGCGGCGATCGGAACTCCGTCAAGGTTTCGCAGCCCGGATACAGTTGCAGCGCGGCCTCCAGATTCTTCTCGAGGCGCATCAGCGGCTCACGGTACATCAATACGTCGAACCGGCGCCCGCCGAGTACGCCGAGTCGCCAGAGGTGGGGAAGCAGCGCCTGCGAGACGCAGAGGTTTTCGGCGTCATATTCGAGGCGGGAGGCGTATTGCCCGGCAAGTCGCCCAGCAAGCTCAAAATGGGCCTGGGCGACAGTGGCGCCGCGTGCGACGGCCCGACGCAGCACAAACGATTGTTGCAGCCGAAACCTGAGGAAGGACCGTGTCACGGCAAATCTCTCGGCAGTCCAGCCGTGCCGATTCCTCCCTATACGGGCAGGCAGCAGCAGGGTGTCACATGCTTGGTGACGCTCCTGGATGTACGCATCGAACTCCGGCTGATACTGATCCACCAGATAGGTTGTCTTGGCGGTGTCGTGCCGAACAGAAGCCGCGCTTGGCGTCCGGCAGCGCGCGCAGTCTGTCTTGCCGCAGACAAAGCAGCCCTGAATATCCTGCCGGGGCGGGAGATGCATCGGCCTTCCGTCGATATTGGCCACCGCTATCCTTGCTTGGCGCGGTGCTTGGGCGCGCAGTCGAACAACCAGCGAGTCCACCGTCAGGAATGCCTCGATCAATAAAACCTGCGGTGCCCGGAAGCGCAGATCCACGTAGTTCCAGAACAATGTCGCGTCCCGGCGTTCGTCGTAAGGAATTTCGGCGGGCAACGCGGTATGGCGATGCCGCTCGAGTATTTCAAGATCGAGCTGCAACGCCGCTTCCAACAGCGATCCGGACAATTGGCACAGCCCGCCACCCGTGGTGGGAATGATGCAACCCTCGCGCACCTCCCGACCCGCCTTGAACCCGCGCAGCTTCCACGGCGGGCCGACCTGTCGCCAGAAGCTGAAGGTCTCCCCGGCCGGCAGAACCCGACGATTGATCTGCCGGCATGCCAAGCGCAGGTTCTGGTACTTGCCGAGCAGGAGCGGACGTTCCCTGGGGTCGGTGCCCATATCGAGCGGCACCACCGATTCTGCGATGACATACGGGAATTCCGCCGGGGAGCCGGCCGCCAGGCGCGCCAGTCTGTCCGGCACATCCCTCAAAATGCGTCTGGCCTGCAGGGCTTTGGCCCGGATGGCAAACCAGGCCATGGCCCAGATGCTCGGGTATTCCGCGACAAATGCGTGGGGGATCGGATTGTTCATCGCTTACTCGACGATCCTGTAGCGAGATCGCACTTCCTGTTTCGGAAGCGCATCGTAGTGCCACCATTCGTTCGGGAGCTGGGTAAAGCCTGCCCGCTGCATGATGCTCCGCAGGATGCGGCGGTTGTCGACCTGCTGCCGCGACAACTGCCCGCTTGCCAGATATTGCGGCTCACGGCGCGGTTCGGCGAGCGCGGTGAAATCGTCGAAGCCAGTGCCCATGTCGACTTCCCTCCCCAGCTCGTCTTGAAGCGACAAATCGATGGCGAATCCGTAATTGTGGATAGAGCCGGAACCGGGGTTCGCCACATAGGGCTGCTGGGGAGTGCCCTCTACGGCCGCATAGAACTCTTTCTGGATAGACCGCGGACGGAGACAGTCGAAAACAAGGAATTTCCACCCCGGATATTCCCGGCCGAGCAGGGTCACCGCCTCCCGGAACTTGTCCGCAGCAACCCGGTGCAGGAAGCATTGGTGGAAATTTCCATAGACGTTTTTTTTAAGGAAATTGTTATCCGAGGCATAGCGCAGGTCGGTTTGAACGTTTGGGAACGCCGAAACGTCCACGAAATCCGGACTGTGTGCCAGCCACGTGAAATCCGGGGCCGCCGATGGCGCCTCCTCCGACCAGCAGGGAAGGCTCACTGCAGCCAGAACGACCATGACCGGCGGCAATAGGCGCTTCGCTATCCGCCGCAAGTTAGAAAATGCTAAGCAGCCCACTTCAATGCCCCCTAAAAAGACGCCGCATCTGTTCAGTGAGTTAGGTGGCCACTTCAGAGGCCGCCATTGGGGCCACCACCGTCCCCCTAGTACGGCGCTATGCCCCATGCCCGGCGCACCCCAAAAGACAACGCTCCCGATTCGGGAGCGTTGCCGGTCATCAATAAGTAGCGCTCAGTGGGGCGATAGAACTATCCATTTTACTAGCACCCCACGCAATTGGCTGCCAGCAGGACAACGCCATGTGCCCCAAACCAACATTTCCTCGCCCGAGCACTCCCTGATCGTCATTTCCTAGGGCACGATTATCTGACCGCGAAGGCAAGCTTATGTCCCCCAAAGGCAAGGTTTTGTGACCGTCAATGGGAGCCCCGCTTCAGTCCCACGACAACGCGCCGCCGCTCTGATACTCGGTGACGCGTGTTTCGAAGAAGTTCTTCTCCTTCTTGAGATCGATCATTTCCGCCATCCACGGGAAGGGGTTGCCGGCCCCCGGATACAGGATGTCCAGACCAATCTGCTGGCAACGGCGGTTGGCTATAAAGCGCAGATACTCCTTGAACATGTTTGCGTTCAGGCCCAGGATGCCGCGCGGCATGGTGTCCTCAGCGTAGCGGTATTCGAGTTCCACCCCTTTCTGCACCAGCCCGCGGATTTCTTCGCGGAATTCCGGCGTCCACAGGTGGGGATTTTCCAGCTTGATCTGGTTGATCACATCCACCCCGAAATTGAGGTGCATGGATTCATCGCGCATGATGTACTGGTACTGCTCGGCGGCGCCGGTCATCTTGTTCTGGCGGCCAAGCGCCAGGATCTGGACGAAACCCACGTAGAAGAACAACCCTTCCATGATGCACGCAAACACGATCAGGCTTTTCAGGAGCTTCTGGTCGTTTTCCGGGGTGCCGGTCCTGAATTCCGGATTGGTCAGCGTGTCAATGAATGGAATAAGGAACTCATCCTTGTCGCGGATGCTGGCCACCTCGTGGTAGGCGTTGAACACCTCGCCCTCGTCCAAACCCAGGCTTTCGACGATGTACTGGTAGGCATGAGTATGGATGGCCTCCTCGAACGCCTGGCGCAGCAGGAACTGGCGGCACTCCGGGTTGGTAATATGGCGGTAGGTGCCAAGTACGATGTTATTGGCGGCCAGACTGTCCGCGGTAGTAAAGAACCCCAGATTGCGCTTCACCAGGCGGCGCTCGTCCTCCGTCAGGCCGTTGGGGTTTTTCCACAGGGCGATGTCGGCGGACATGTTCACTTCCTGCGGCATCCAGTGGTTGGCGCAGGCGGAAAGGTACTTTTCCCAGGCCCATTTGTACTTGAACGGCACCAACTGGTTTACGTCGGCGCTGCAATTGATGATGCGCTTGTCCTCAACTCGTATGCGGCCGATGCCGGTGGAGGCGATGGTATAGGTATGGTCGCGCTGGTTCTTCATGTTTTGTTGCTGAGCAGGGGGTGCCCCGGCATTGGCTGCGCGCAAGCTGGCTGGAATAACAGCGGGCGTTGCATCATCTTCAAATGTAAGCATAATTTACTCTCCGTGCGTGTCTCGTTATCCCCGTGCGGTTAGCGCGGGGCCCGGGCGGCTTGGGGGATCGCGGCGACTGTGCCGCTGGACCGGCCCATGCCCCCGATTACTGGCATGCCTCGCAGTCAGGGTTGTCGATGGAGCAGAACTTAGCCTCTTCGGGCTCTGGGGCGCTGCTGGATACGGCGTTCAGGGTGCCCGCGCGGGAAGTGGATTTTTCCGCAGAGGTTGCGCCCAGCGTACGCAAATAATAGGTCGTCTTCAGCCCGCGCACCCAAGCGAGCTTATAGGTCTCATCCAGCTTGCGTCCCGACACACCCGCCATATATATGTTCAAGGACTGTGCCTGATCTATCCACTTCTGGCGGCGCGAGGCGGCCTCGATCAGCCATTTCGGCTCCACCTCGAAAGCGGTAGCGTATAGGTTGCGCAACTCCTCGGGTACGCGGTCTATCTTTGACAGGCTACCATCAAAATACTTGAGGTCTGCAACCATCACTTCATCCCACATACCGAGCTGCTTGAGGTCGTGCACAAGGTGGTCATTGATGACCGTGAACTCACCGGACAGATTGGATTTGACGAAGATGTTCTGATAGGTTGGCTCTATGCTGGCCGCTACGCCCACGATGTTGGAAATGGTCGCGGTCGGCGCGATGGCGATACAATTCGAGTTGCGCATGCCATGCTGCCTGATCCTGGCGCGAAGCGCATCCCACTCCATGCCGACCGAACCATCCACCTCGACATAACCGCCGCGCGACTGGCGCAGCATGTCCAGCGTATCTTGCGGCAGGATGCCCCGGTCCCACAGGCTGCCGCGGTAGCTGGAATAGCGCCCGCGCTCCTCGGCCAGCTCGCTGGAAGCCCAATAAGCGTAATAGCACACCGCCTCCATTGAGCGGTCTGCAAACTCCACTGCCGCTTCCGAAGCATAGGGCACACGCAACTCATGAAGGCAATCCTGGAAGCCCATGACGCCCAGCCCCACCGGACGGTGCTTCAGGTTGGCAGTGCGCGCCTTCGCCACGGCGTAGTAATTGATGTCGATCACGTTGTCCAGCATGCGCATGGCGGTGCCGATGGTGCGCTTGAGCTTGTCGTGGTCCAACTGGCCGAACTTTTCATGGCCCTTGGGGTAGAGGTGCGCCGCCAGATTCACCGAGCCCAGGTTGCACACCGCAATTTCGGTGTCGGAAGTGTTCAAGGTGATCTCCGTGCACAGGTTCGAGCTGTGCACCACGCCCACATGCTGCTGCGGACTACGCACGTTGCACGGATCCTTGAAGGTAATCCATGGATGGCCTGTCTCGAACAGCATGGTCAGCATCTTGCGCCACAAGGTTTGGGCCGGAATCTTCTTGAATAGCCTGATCTCGCCGTTGGCCACCCTGGCTTCGTAATTCAGGTAGGCCTGCTCGAACTCCGCGCCGAATTTGTCGTGCAGATCGGGGCAGGTGGACGGCGAAAACAGCGTCCACTCGCCGCCTTCCATCACGCGCTTCATGAACAGGTCGGGAATCCAGTTCGCAGTGTTCATGTCGTGCGTGCGGCGACGGTCATCGCCGGTGTTCTTGCGCAATTCGAGGAATTCCTCGAGGTCCAGGTGCCACGCCTCAAGATAGGCGCACACCGCACCCTTGCGCTTGCCGCCCTGGTTGACCGCCACCGCGGTGTCGTTCACCACCTTGAGGAACGGCACCACGCCCTGCGACTTTCCGTTGGTGCCCTTGATGTGGCTGCCCAGCGCCCGCACGTTGGTCCAGTCGTTGCCCAGGCCGCCGGCAAACTTGGACAGCAGCGCATTCTCCTTCAATGCCTCGTAGATGCCGTCCAGGTCATCCGCTACCGTGGTGAGGTAGCAGGAAGAAAGCTGCGAGCGACGGGTGCCAGAATTAAACAGGGTCGGCGTCGAGCTCATGAAGTCGAAGCTGGAGAGCAGGCGGTAAAATTCAATGGCTCGCGCGTCCCTGTCTACTTCGTTGAGCGCCAAGCCCATGGCCACGCGCATGAAGAATGCCTGGGGCAGCTCAATGCGCTCGTCGTCGATATGCAGAAAATAGCGGTCATACAGGGTTTGCAGGCCGAGATAGCCGAATTGCAGGTCCCGCTTGGCATCCAGTTCGCGCGCAAGGCGCGCCAGGTCGAAATTGGCCAGTTCCGGGTCCAGCAGTTCCGCTTCTATTCCGCGCTTGATGAATCCGGGGAAATACTGACCATAGCGCTCGCTCATCTGGGCCTGCGTAACCGTCTCGCCAAGAATTTCGCAGCAAATATTGTTGAGCAGCAGTCGCGCAGTGACGAAACCGTAGGCGGGATCCTGCTCGATCAGGGAGCGCGCCGAAAGTATGACGCATTTACGCACCTCTTCCAAAGGCACGCCGTCATACAGATCCTTCAGCGTCAATTGGAGGACCCTGTCCGGATCCACCGCATTGCCGAGACCCTCGCACGAGGCCCTGATCATCTCGGACAGCGCCGCCGTATCCAGCGGACGCTTGACCCCATTCTCGGTCACACTGATGCCATGCGCCGGCTCCTGCCTTTCCTGCCTGGCCTTGCCACGTTCGCGCGACCGGGCTTCGCGATACAGCACGTACGACCGGGCGACATCGTGCTCCCCCGAACGCATCAGGGCAAGCTCCACCTGATCCTGAATGTCTTCTATATGCAGCGTCCCGCCGTGGGGCTGGCGACGCATCAGCGCATTGACCACACCAGCCGTCAGCTGCTCGACCATTTCGCGCACACGCGCCGACGCCGCCCCCTGGCCTCCATTCACTGCAATGAAAGCCTTGGTCATGGCGATGGAAATCTTTGCCGGCTCGAATGAAACCACCGAACCGTTGCGACGGATCACCTTGTATTGGTCGAACGGCGCGCTCGCCACAGCAGGAGTGCTCTCGGCTTCGTGAACGGAGACAGGTTTGGAAAAATTGGTGCCGGCGGCATGCAACATGCGATCTCCCTATGAATTGCCAAAAAACGGAAAACCACTACATCTAGTGGTCTGCCGCCCTTTTTTCGCTAATTCTAGTGAATCGCGGGATTTATGCAAGGACTATTTTTATCTAGATAATTTGCTGGCATTACCCCCTCTTCTGCCCGGAAAACGCCCCCCCAGGAGCAGAAAATATTGCTGCCAATCGAAATGGGGGCCGGGGTCTGTCTTGCGGTCCGGCGCAATGTCGGCATGTCCGGCGATGCCACTGATAGGATAGGCCCGGCACAGGCGCCGCGTCAGTCTCGCCAAGGCGGCATACTGTGCTGCCGCAAACGGCCGGCTGTCATCGCCCTCGAGTTCGATTCCTATCGAAAAATCGTTGCAACGTTGGCGACCATGCCAAGACGAGATTCCTGCGTGCCATGCGCGCTTGCGGCACGCCACAAACTGGACGATTTCGCCGTCGCGCCGGACCAGAAAATGCGCGGAAACCCTAAGCCCCTGAAGTTGCGAATAATATGAATGCTCCTGGGTATCCAGCGTGTTGGTAAAGAGCCGCGCGATTGCGCTGCCGCCAAATTCGCCGGGCGGCAGGCTGATGGCATGAATTACCAGCAGATCAATCGCCGCTCCCGGAGGACGCTGGTCGCAATTAGGCGAAATGACATGCCGCACGCCGCTGAGCCAGCCAGGGGCATCAGGCTTCACCGTCCGCCCCGTCTTCCTCGGTGATGCTTAGCCGGTCCATACGGTAGCGCAGTGCGCGAAAGGTGATCCCCAGAAGCTTGGCGGCTGCCGTGCGATTGAAGTTAGTCTGCCGCAACGCACTCAAAATGGCTTTACGCTCCAGACGGTCAAGATAGTCTGGCAACGGGAATCTGCCCGTCGCTTCGCCCAGCTCCACCTCCTTCAGGGCTGCATCCCTTTCGTTTCCTGCGGATGGCAAATGCAGGTCAGCCGACGTGATCGTCGACCCGTTGCACAGCGCAAGTGCGCGCTCAATCAGATTCTCGAGTTCGCGCACGTTGCCCGGAAAGTCGTATCTGCCCAGCAGGTCCAACGCCTCCGGGGAAAACTCGATTCCGGAATTTCCCCGCCGGCGCAACAGTAACTGCTGCGCGATGTCCGCAATGTCATCGCGCAGCTCACGCAGCGCCGGCATGTGCACGGCGATCACGTTCAGGCGGTAATACAAATCCTGCCTGAATTTTCCCTGCTGCACCTGCGCCGCAAGGTCACGGTGCGTGGCGCTGATGATGCGCACATCAACCGGATCTTCCTGGGTATCGCCTACCTTGCGTACCTTCTTCTCCTGAATGGCACGCAACAGCTTGACCTGCATGGACAGGGGTAAGTCGGCCACCTCGTCCAAAAACAGCGTTCCCCCATTGGCCGCCTGGAAGAATCCGTCGCGATCCTTGTCCGCTCCGGTGAATGCCCCCTTGCGATAGCCGAAGAACTCGCTTTCCATGAGGGTTTCTGGAATGGCGCCGCAGTTCACGGCCAGGAACGGCTGCCCCTCGCGTGCGCTGTTCGCCACGATCAGGCGCGCGGCCAACTCCTTGCCGCTGCCGGATTCGCCGTTGATGTGCACCGGCGCCTGGCTGCGCGCCACTCGCTGGATCAGGCCGCGCACCTGCTCCATAGCAGGCGATTTCCCCAGCAGCTCCGGGATGCTGGCGGAGGCTGCCGCAACCGAGTGCTGCGGCAGCTTGAGCGCCGCCTTGACCAGGGCGCGCAGCTGTTCGAGCGCAACCGGCTTGGACAAGTAGTCAAAGGCGCCCGCCTTGAGCACGGAGATCGCGTTTTCCATATTCCCGTGTGCGGTGATTACGGCGACCGGCACATCGGCATGGTGGGTCGCGACATGACGCACCACCTCCAGGCCTTCACCGTCCGGCAAGCGCATGTCGGTCAGGCACAAGCTATAGACGTTGTTGTCCAGCTGGCGCAAAGCTTCCTGCACCGTGCTCGCGCGCCCGACCCCCAGCCCCATACGCGACAGTGCAAGTTCCAGCAAATCCAGCAGATCCTTCTCGTCATCGACGATCAGAACCCGGCGCTGGGAATTCGTTTGCCGATCAATGTTCAATCGGTCCTCCAAAAACGATACGGAAGCACGCCCCCCCGTGCGCCCGCCGCACATACTCCAGCAATGCCCCGTTGGCTTCGCACAGCTCCCGCGCTATATAGAGCCCCAGCCCGGTGCCGTCGGACTCGGTGGTAAAAAATGGCTCGAACAGTTGCTGCTCCGCCGACGGGACAACCCCGTCACCGTCGTCCGTGACTTCCAGCACGACCCTGCCGTCTGCAGAGCGCGAACCGTGCAGCCGCACGCTCCCCGGCTGTTTTCGACAGTAGCGGAAGGCATTGGCGCACAGGTTCCACAACACCTGGTGGAAGTGCCCCCGGTCGAAGGTGATGTCGCAGCCGGGCACCACCTCTATTGCAAGCTGATCCGAGGACGCATGCTCGGCCTGACAGATTTCCGCGCCGTATTTCGGCAGCTCGTCGGCGAGCCGCATCGCCTCGGCCTGCGCGCGGTCGCGGCGGTTCAATTGCATGACGTCCTCGACGATGCTGTTGAGGCGGGCCGTATTGTCAATGATGATATCCACCAGCCGCTGCTGCGCCCGGTCGGGCCTTTCTTCACGAAATAGCTCTGCGGCATAGCTGATCGCCGACAGCGGATTGCGGATTTCATGCGCAATGTTTGCCGTCAGCCGGCCAAGTGCCGCGAGCTTGATCTGCTGCGCCTGCGACTGAACGCGCTGCATGTCTTCAAGAATCAGGAGGGCCCCGCCGAAATTTTCTTGAAGCACCGGGAGGAAGCGGGCACGTACCAAGCGCTTGGTCGCGGGCATGCGCACGCCCTCCGGCGGCCGCGACGGGTCCTGCTTCCATGCACGGAACGACTGCGCCAGCAATGGCGCGCAGTCGTCCAGGGTGATTTCGCCCGGCGCAAGAAAAACATACCCCAGCAGACGCTCCGCACTCGGATTATGCTGCCTGATCGCGCCCCGCTCATCCACCACCAGCACCCCATCCGGCAACCCCTGAATCACCAGCCGGTTGACTTCCGCCATGCTGGCGAGCTCCGCGCCCCGTTGGGTTGCCAGCTTTTCGCTGGCAACCGCATATTTTGCCAACGTGTGCGCAGACCAAGCCACCGCAAAATAGGCAATGCTCAGTAAGCCAACCTGCAAAAACTGCGCAACATCAGCGTCTACCGTCAACACGGCATAGGAGTGCTCGAGCAGCATGGCTGTGCTGGCGAGTGCTGCAAAGAACAGCGTTATCTTGCCGCGGCTGATCATACCCGCCGCAGCCAGGGACACCAGCAAGAGAACGCCCAGGCCGCTTTGCGTGCCGGAGCCGGCATAGGACAGCACGGCCACGCAAGCGATGTCCAGGCTCACCTGCACGGCCAGCTGCACCGAAAAATCCGGCTTGCGCAGCTTGACTGCGACTTGCGAGATCAGCGCCAGTACCGCGTAGGTCAGGCTGGTATAGTAGAACAACTCTTGGCTGTGCGCCCCCGACCACGGGCCGCCGTGCGCGCCGAGAAAGAAAACCAGCAACCCGCCCAAAACCAGCCGGTACAAGTTGAAGAAATACATCGTGCGCCACAGCGCCTCCCGTGGTGGAGGCGAGTACGCGCGCAGCCTGAATATCGTGCTCTGGAAAGTGGGATTACTTGCCGCCATTACGGTCCATGGATGTTGATTGATGCGCACGGCGGTGCGCCTCGCAGCAATAGTACCGGCTTTCCGCCATTATGCTTTCGCTCTTCGGCAAATGGACACCGCAGTAAAGGCAGCGCACCATGTCTTCCGCGCGAATGTCGGTTTCCTTCGCATCGCCCCGCCCGGATGCGCGCCCTTGGTAGGACCGCAGCGAAAAATACACCACCGCCAAGATCACGGCGAAAAACAGCATTCGGCTCATAGGGTTCGATCCTTCAAATTCTCGCGCAGGTACGCGCGGCATTGTGCCACATTTGACGCGGGGCAGGCACTTCCGTTCCGGACGCGCCGGTACGGGCGCAGCACTGCCAGCCCCCGCGAACGACCCCAAAATTTGCTGTTGCGCGGCTTGGAATAATTGGATAGACTTACGGGGCTGTTGGTGGTATCTGGTTTCGATTTCGCGGTTATAGGTTTGTTTCAACACGGAAAAATATTTAATCAAGGAGAGGACGCTATGCCTATTGAAATGTTGGTTCCCATCGGAATTTTCGCGATTTGCAACGTTGTGCTGGCTGCCGCGCTCGGCGGCCTGGGCTTGGATCGCCTGATGGCCGGTCAGAAGGCTGCGGGCAAGAACCTTGCCAGCACCGCTGCTTATGAGGCTCCGTTCATCTCCGGACAACCCAAGCACTAAAGCGTCTGTGTTGTACAGAAGCACGGCCGCTAGCGGCCGTGCTTTTATTGTTCCTGCCTTCCCCTGCGGTCTGTGATGCATTCAAATACCGAACACCCCCATTTGGTCAAGTTTCTGCTGGTTTCCGCGGTTTCATTCTTTATCGGTGCGATCCACGGCATGTTGCAGGTCCTGCCGCCGATAAGGGCTTGGCTGGATTCTATCGGCAGCCCATACGGGGGCCCCGGGCACATGATAGACCCGCTCGCGCATGCGCACATGAACCTGGTCGGCGGCGTAGTAATATTGGCGATGGGGACGACGTACTATCTGCTGCCCATCTTCAGCAGAAAATCCATCTATTCGTTGCGGCTGGTCGACCACTCGTTGTGGTGGACTGCCTTGGGGCAGCTATATTTCTATATCACATTGATCGTGTTCGGCGTGCTGGAAGGCAACGCCATGCTCCACAACCCGGAAAGCCAGGAACAGATCCACCACTACTACAAGCTGATCATTGCCGGTGCAGGCATCGTGATGGCGATCGGCTTCTCCGTCTACCTCGTCAACATCGTGCTGAGCCTGGTGAAATCACCCAAGAAGAACGGTTAAGGCTGCGGCTTTAAAGGGAAACTCAGGACACCCTCCTCCCCCTGGCGCCTGATCTGGACTTGCAGCACCGGGTTGACTCCCGCCTCAATGCTGACCGCCCTGCGGTAAACCCCGACCTGCCCATCCTCTATCGCCTGTTTCCAGGGTTCGGTGTCGCCGGTGCGCACGGAGACAACCAGGTTGTAGGCCGGCTTGCCGCGGCGATCCGTTGCCATGACCAGAATCTCGGCCGTTCCCGTCCCCAACGGGCTGGGGCGCGATTCGATGCGCACTTCCACGTCGCGCCATTGCTGGGGCGGCAACTCTTGCCCGCGCTCTGCGCCGCAACCGCCCAATGCCGCAAGCAATAGCAAAGGTGCAAGCCTCCGGCGAACGCCGGCGAGCGCGTTGGGCCACGCGAGACCTGGACTTATCCTATTCATCCGGCAACTCTTTGTGTTTGTCCGAGTCCAGCCGGCCACCGCTGGACGAGCCGTAGAGTTGGACCATGAAATAGACCAGCGCGCTGGCCGCGGCAATGTAGAACAAGGCAGCGACGAATCCCCAGTTGAACCATTCCGGTTCGTGGCCCGGGCGATTGCCCCAGAACGGGAAGCTGAAGCCGATGGCGACCAGCAAGACCGTCACGATGATCGCGACAAACCAGTAGGGTATCCCTTTTTGGGATTCGGGGATCGTTTCCACCAGTTCCCAATCTTCCAGTCCGCGCTTCGCTCTACGCTCGGCATCCGAAGCGTAACCGAAGTGATCCGCGGGCGCCTCACCCCACTGCGAGTCCACCCCGGAGAGATTCCCGGTTTTGCCGTCCTTAGTGTCCATCATCATTGCCCCTGTTCAGAAAAATGCTGGATGCGGAAGCGGTCCGCCCAGCCGTCTGCCGCGGAAACGGTGACCACGACGGCGTAAACGCCGTGCTTCAACTCCGGTGCAACCGATAGCGTAAGCGAGCCGCGCCCCGCCGCGTTCAACTTGATGGAATCGGCGGTAAGGTGATAACTGCCAGCCGGCAAGCCGTCTACCTGTACATTCAGCTCGGACGGGCGGTACAGCTTGTTGCTGACGGCGATTCGGTAATCCTGGATCGATCTGCCCTGCTGGATGTCGGCGTGGTCTACGGCAACATGGTAGGGCTCATATGTCCACAATCCCCATGCAAACATCGCGGCCCCCAGCGCGGTGAACGTGCTCGCCCATTTGGCCCTTGCCAGCAGCGAAACCGTGGCATTGCGAATGCTTGCCCTTTTCCGCACGCGCTCACCCATCTCGAAACGCAGCAGTCCTGGCGCATTCTGCTTGGCGTGCAGGCGGTTGCACGCATCTATGCACTCACCGCAGTTGATGCAGCTGTCGTAAATGTCGGTCTTGCGCGGATCGAGATCGATGAAACAGGACGTCGCACAATAATTGCACTTGGCACACTCCTGGGCTCGGCTGGAGTCGTATGCGATATGCAAGGTCTGCTTGGTCTTGAAGCTGTGCTGCCACACCCGGTAAATGCACGAAAAGCGGCACCAGAAATGGCGGATCACGGCAATGTCCACAAACAGGATCAGGACGCACACAGCGTAAATCCAGTACAGGGAGCGCGCCAGTTCGGCATCGTGCCGAAATGTCAGGAAGTGCCACACCATCTTGGGCGGGTAGAAATAGAACAGCGGAATCAGCGCGAAGAACATCGCCGCCGCCAGCAGCCCCAAGCCCAGCAGCGTCCAATTGAGTACCTTATTCTTGGCGGCCGCGACACGCGGCGCTTCGCCGCTCATGCTCAGGTCGGCGCGTTTGCCCAACAGACGGTGCGTAAGAGTGTTGGCCAGCTCCGCCATGGTATTTTGAGGGCACACCCAGCCACAGAACACGGTGCCTGCGCTGGAATACAGCAGGACAAGGCCGCTGGCCAGCATGACCCACAACCCGAACATCAGGAAAAAGTCCGAGAACCAGATCTGGCGGTCTATGACCACAAAAGCACCCGCCTCCGGGTCTATGCGCAGCAAGCCGCTGACGGGTATTAGCACCGCAAGGCCAATGGTCAGGGCCTGCACCAGCCGCCGCTTCCAGTGGAAGGCCGATTGTGCAGGCCGCGCACCGACGACCTTGACCGGAATGTCGGAAATGGAGGGTTGCTTGCTACCGCTTGACATGATCTGCCGGTGTCGCCTGACGCATGGAGAAGTCAGTCATGGTAAACCAATTTTCCCAGCCGCGCGCGCTTCGCGGTCGAGCGGGCTGATCGCGAGCAAGCGCGCTCGTGTAGCTTCCGCCTGCTCGTCGTGCGCATCCCGCTGCAGATGCCACAAGGCACGCACGGATTCAACATGCGCCGGGTTAAGCCGCAGGATGCGCTCCAATGCGGCTTGTTCGCCGATGCCAAGCGATCGCGCCTGCGCCAGGCTGGAAAACATACTGTCCGCCAGCGCATAGGCAACCCAGCGATCCTTGGGATTCGCCTGGTAGGCCAGGCGCATCAAACGGCTGGCCTGCAGGCCATCGCCCTGCAAAGCGGCGAGCCAGCTGCGCGCCATCAGTTCGGCCGCGCCGTATGCTCCCTCGAAGGCCGCCCTGTCGGCCGGCAACACCCCAAGCAAGCCTGAAGCCGCCGGCATGTCGGGCCTGACTTGCAACAAGAACTGCAAGGTCGCCGCCACATCCACGTCGCCCGAGTACCGGGCGCGGGGCAGACGAAACTCGATGACCGGCGACCACTCGTCCTGCAGCGGACCCGTGGACTCGGGAACGGGACCCCAGTACCTGCCCAGCCAGGTCCATTCCCCTTCGCCCGCGGTCGCGTCGTCGCGCTGCGCCTGGGTCAGGCGCTGCAGGTTGAGAGCGACCCCCGCTGCGCCGGGAAATTTGTCCTTGGGTCCGACCAGCGCCAGGTGCATGCCGTCCAGGAACATTTGCGCATCGGGAAAAACGCGACGGAAGGTACGCAGTATCACACCGAGGGAGCCGGTGTCGAACTGGTTGATGGCCAGCCACTGGACAAAAATACCGTTATCGCGCAGGCGACTGCGTGCCCGCTGAAACTGCTGCAACGACAGCAGGGAACTGACCCCAGCCAGGTCCGGATGAAACAAGTCACCGATGATGACGTCGTATTTTTCCCGTGTTGCGCTGAGAAAGTGGCGCACGTCGTCGCGCACCAGCCTGGTTCCCGCCAGGGCGCCCCGATTCGCCGGCTCAAACCACGATGTCGACGCCGCAATCGCACCTTGCGACAACTCGACGGCGGTACGCTCAAGACCGGGGAACGGCAGCGACCCGGACACGGAAATGCCCGTCCCCAGGCCGAGGAACAGGACCGAATGGGGCTGTCCCTGCAACAGCAGGGGCAAGCGTGCCTGGTTGGCCTGGACGAACACTGCGGTCGGTTCGGTGGACGCATCCATTCTCTGCAGGTCCGTAAGCAGCAAGCGCTGCCCGTCCCGTTGCTCCACCACATGGGTCATCGAAACGGCGTCCTCGTAAAGCGACAGGTTGCGGCTGCCCCCTTGCGCCTGCGGCTGCAGCGCGCTGACAGCCGGCAAGGTTGCCACCGGCCACGCGGCGGCGGCGAGCAGCGGAACCGCAATCCAGGCCATGCGCGATTCGGCCCAAACCAGGCCCACCGTCGCCAGCACCAGCGCGGCAACCACGATGGTGCCGGCGCTGCCCGCATACGGGATCAGGATCAAGCCGGCGACGACCGCGCCAAGCGCCGCCCCAAGCGAGTTGGTTCCGTATAGCCACATGCCGCCGCCGTTAAGGCGGCTGTTCAACAGGGGCAGCCATGCCCCGAGAGCGAGCGTGACCGGCAGGGTGAGCGACAGCAGGGCGAAGCCTTGCACGGCCATTGCACCGAACAGGGAGCTGAACGATGAGCGCTCGATCCATGCGGAAAATGCGGGCAGCGCCCACAAGCTGGCCAGCGCGCTGGCTCCGGCGATGATCGGCAGCGCCGTCAGCCAGGCTTGTTGGCGCTGCCGCGGAGCGATCAGGCTGCCAGCCGCAATCCCTAGCAGAAATGTCGCCAGGATGATCGCAAGCACGTATTCCGTGCGCAGCATGACCATGCCGAACAGGCGCGTCCAGGCAATTTCGAGCGCGAGGCTTGCGGCGCCTATGCCGCCGTAGGCCAGCAGGCCTGGCCAGCGCGGCCGGCGCACGGCGGTCGTGGGCGCTGCGCCTTCGGGGAGCCGGCGCGAAAGCGCGATGAGCCCAGCCGAAGCCAACAGACCAATGCAGGCCACCAGGCGAACAGCGCCGGTCCACCCTAAGCCAGGCAGCAGCGCCAGCGGCAGCAGTGCGCCCGATGAAGCACCGAGCGTATTCAGTCCATACAGCAGGCCCAACCGGGATTTGCCGGCGTCGGCCGCGGCAAGAACGAGGGGAAAAGCTGCGCCCATCGCAAACGCCGGCACCACCAGCAATATCCCGCTCGCGGCGGCGATCAGCGCGTACCACTGGTACAAGGAAAGTCCGGCGGCCGCCGTTTCTATGCGTGCGGAACTCGCCTGGAGCAAGGCCGGCAGAATGAGCGCGTAGCACGCGATGCCGCCTTCTAGCACGGCAACCGCCAGCAGCGGCCTTTTGATTCGGCTCGTCCGCCTGGCCGCAAACAGGCTGCCTCCTCCCAGGCCGGCCATGAACGCGGCGACGGTAAGCACCACCGCGAAGACGCTTACGCCAAATTGCAGCGACATCATGCGCGCCCACAGCACTTCGTAGGCAACGCTGGTCAGGCCCGTCAAAGCGTAAAGCCCCGCCAGCAAGCCGTAGCGGCGGCCAGCATCAAAGCTTCGGGAGGAATGTTCAGCGCCCATGAATCAGTGCCGCTGTGCCGGATGCTGCGGGGGGTTCAGAAGGGGTAAAACCACACTAGGCCCGCAATCACATGGGCCAGGGCGAGCGTAATGGTCAGTCCGGCGCAGATCATATGAGGTATGAACAGCTGCTTGCCATATATTCCCGTGGCGATGCCGAGGCCGCCGGTGACCAGCAGCAGGATGAACAGCGGGACCGCCAGCATGAACATGATCAGGTGCTTCTTGTGGTCGGTCAATTCGCTGGCTTGGTTCACCCGCTGAGTTTGCTGACGGTCAAATGCCTCCAGTATGGCGGCACCATTGGTAGACTGAGGGTCCTCCGCCGCACGGGCCAGAGGGACCGCAAAAACCGCGACCGCCATCAGCAGCGCCAGCACCGCCCGGCGCAATAGCGCAAGTTGTCGTTCGTTCATTGCTGCGAGCATCATTCCTGCTGGTCCCCCACGACCTCCTGCGGCGCGTCGCCGTCTTTGCGGCGCTCGGCGTAACGCCACACCATAACGCCCATCAGCACCAGCGGCGCCAGCACCATGGGCAACAGTACCAGAAAAATGAACCAGGGCGTCTCTATCGTCACATGCAGATAATGGTAGCTGTCAACGGCCGCATGAGCACTTTGCGCCCAGAGTAGCACTACCAGGGAAACGGCTTTGCCTGAAATCCTGTACATGGTCTAGTTCTCCTTGCTGCGGCCGTTGACGTCCGCCGCACAGCGGAATCCGAAAAAGTCGGAGGCGTAGTTCGGGAAGGCAAAGTTGCGGTGGTACAGCGCCGTCGAGAATGGATCGCCCTTCCACGATCCACCGCGCAATACCTTGTAGCGCTGCTCCACCGGTACCAGGTCAACCACTTTCATGGCGCGATCCTGCGCGGTGTTGGCGCGGCCGACCTTGCCCTGGAACATATCCGCCGGTGCATCCGAGCCCGGATACGATGCAAAGTCGTCGGCCACCCATTCGTCCACGTTCCCGGAAAGGCCCATCACTCCGTACGGACTCGCTCCGTTCGGGTAGGCGGTCACGTCGGTCGCGGAACCGACGTTGTAGTAGGTGTTCAGTCGCTCCGGATCCATCGCATTCCCCCATGGCCAGCGGCGGCCGTCGGTACCGCGCCCCGCTTTTTCGAATTCCGCCTCGGTGGGCAAACGCTTGCCGGCCCATTTGGCATAGTCTCTGGCGTCGTACCAGTCCACGAGGGTGACCGGGCGCAACAGTTCCCCGTCCGGGATCCGCCCGTTCTTCCAGCTGGAAGGCGGGCGATGGCCTGTGGCCGCCACAAACCTTGCGTACTGCGCATTGGTGACCGCGTATTTGTCGATCCGGTAGGCGCCCAGCCCGACCTTGTGTTGCGGATGATCCTGCGCGTCAGTCCGATCCGCACTGGTGCCCATGATGAAGGAGCCTGCCGGGATGGTAATCATGCTGTCGAGTTCGGCCCACCTCTCCTTGGACAGCAATGCCTCGGCTTCCGCAACGGTATAGGTCCCGGCGTGGCCGGTTCCGAACTCATGCTGATGGTGCAGCGTGATGTCTTCGCCTGCGGCGCGCACATGCCGGTCGATGTCCTTCGGATCGTAGCTCGCGAGCCGGCGCATATCCTCGAGACGGGTCGCGCCTATCTTGACCACATGCAGCGATCCCCCCACCATCAGCAGCACGACGCAGGTGACGATCGTCGCCGTCAGGTAGCGCCTTCTGCGCTCGCGCCCGGTCGTCTCGCGAATCGGTCTGGAAGGCGATTGGGAATAGGCAGGCGTATTCATGAATCACCCTCGTCGTCAGCCGCATACCTTTTGTGAACGGTTTGCGGCGCACTCCTTCCATACGTCCCTTTGATCACGATCTCGCCCATGATGCCGCCGAACGCGGCCGCCTCCATGGTGAGAATGACGAAGAAACCCCAATAGCCCATTATCAGCAGCGCCGGATCGTGGGGATGTGACAGCAGATAGTAGCTCGCTGCGCGGACGATCAGAGGCGGAAAATAGCACAGCCATTTCCCCCCCATTCCGAAAATCGCCGCGGTCACCAGTCCAACCACGAACGGCAGCGCAAACATATCCAGCACCCACGCGAAGCTGAACGTATCCAGGCCATACCACAACTCGATCCGGACGCCGAGCAGGCGGTCGCCAACGTAATTGACCGCACAACCGATGGCGAGTGCAGTCAGTCCCTTGATCAAGCGTTCGACTCTCACGGGCGATAATCCTTCCCGGTCAGCTTCTCGTACTCGGACTTGCGGGTCTCAGGAAGATACCAGTCCTCGACCTTGAGGCTGGCCATGTAGCGCGCCAGGGTGCGCCGCTCCTGGTCCGGCAGCTTGGCGAAAGACGGCATCCGGTACTGCTTTTTCAGCCGCGAGGGAATGATCTTCTGGGGATCGGGGGCGGAGAAGTACGTGTAGAACCATTCTTCGTCATGCAACGACCCAATCCCGTCGAGCGCAGGCGCAGGCACAGCCTGCAGCATGTCGCGCTCCGTCCACAGGCTGTGGCAGTCCTTGCAGTCGTTCCGCTTGTAGATCGCCGTGGCCGCCTCGGCCAGCTCGGGCGATGCCGTGCTATGGAACGGAATGCCCTTGTCCGGCCCGCCCTCCCTGGTCAGCAGCTTGTAGCCAGCCGTTGCCAGCACCGCGAAAACGATGCCGCCAAGTATTATCTTTTCGCCCTGCTTCATTTTTGCCTGTGATGCGCCTCCGCCTGCTCGCGCAGAACACGCTCGCGGCTTTTCTCCTGAGCCGCCAGCACCTCGCGGCTCTTGGCATACTCCTCAGGAGACATTCTCTCTTTGTCGCTCTCTTCGGTAAAGACCAGATACTTGATGTCTTCGTCAAACTGCTCGTTCTTGGCAGCCCAGCGGATGCCGAAAATGCTCGCCCCGATGATCAGCCCGCCCGCGACCAGCCAGAGGTAGATCGTCCACCCGTCTCCGAGGTTACTGAAATATGCTGCGATGGTACCCATGTTTCCTCCAACAACTTCGCTAAAAAAGATCCCCTGTCAGCAACTGCAATCCGCCAAACACAACGGCGAGAATGGTGCCCAAAATGATCGCGCCGAACATGACTTTCTCGCCCGGCTTCATGGTCTTCGGCGCGAACTTCCCGAATGCGACCGCGTAGATAATCCCGGAAAATACCGCCACGCCGATCAGCATGAAAAAGAACACGCCCACGCTGAATTGCTGGCTGCGCATGCCCTCTATGCTTAGGTCCAATTTTGGGGAGGACGTTCCTGAAAGTACGGAAAACAGACCGCCAGAGCCAAGCCGGGTGAGACCCCCCAGCTGGGAGAAAAGCGCGCCGAAACCTGCGGCATTCATCAAACCATTTCCCTATAAAAAGGCAATGCCGCGAAGCGCGGCATTGCCTTGACTTCGTTGAACAGAAGCTAAGACTAGTCGTTCTTAGTCCTGATCTGCGGGCTCCGCTTGTCGTAGTTATCCACAAAGAAGCTGTAGAAGAACGGGGCGACGAACGCGATGCCTATCGTTACCATAACTGCATAGGGCATGTAATCGAGGTCAATCATGTAACTCTCCTTTATTTGTGCTCGCGCTTATTTGTGCTCGTGGCCATGGCGTGGCTGCCAGGACGACGGCGGCAGGCGCTTGATGGTCATGGTCACGCCCACGAAGAAGGCGATCACGTAAAACACGTCGATCGTGTAGCCCTTGTCCCACCAAGGCTGATGGTACTCGCGATCCGTCTGCGCCGCATCGCGGTAGTTGCCTTCAAAGTTGGCACGGACGACGTCCGGGCCAACGATGGTGTAGTCCTCCAGGTGCTTGCCTTCAGCTGCAAGCTTTTCGATCTGCGGCTTGATGATGCGCAGGTCGTCCATGGAGAGCGGGTGGCGCTCCAGCAGGCCCTGCAGTTGCTTCGACTCTTCCGAGCCGCTTGCCTGATACTTGGATACGATCTTGGCCATCGCATCGGCATCGCTCGCAGCGTTCTTAACGTCCGCATCGTCAGCCAGCTTGACATAACCGGCATACAGCTGCGCGGTCGGGCGCTGGCCCCACAGCGGGAAGGTGATGGCAAACGCGGTCAGCACCGTCAGCAGCAACAGCCAGACGATGGGCACCGGCACGCGGTTGTTGTCCTCGGTCATGCCGCCCAGATCCTCGGCCTCCCACAACGCCATGTCCTTGTCGGTTTTGGCCTTGTCGCTCAAGCCAATCAGCGGCGCATCAAAGTTCCAAGTCATTTCACTATCCCCCTAATTATTTGAGACTCAGCATGAAGTCGATCAACGCGCGGATTTCGCTGTTCTTCGCGTAAGCGGGAACATCCGGCGGGTTGACGCGCTTGCCAGCACGATAGTCGTTGTAATCGGCACGCCATTGGTCAAAGTTGATCTTCTGACCGCTCGCATCCACGTCGCCCCACAGGTAATCGAAGCGCGGCATGATGGAATGCGGCTGCACGAGGCGCGGGTTAAAGAAGTGCAGTGTCATCCACTCCCTCGACGAGTTGCGCGACCCTACGTGCAGCAGGTCGGGAGCCTTGCGGTCCGAACCGAATGCGGTGGGGGATTCACCGTTGAAGTCGCCAAGATAGGGTGGCGCGCCAAACACCTGCCAGTCCTGTGTTTCTTCGGGCAACAGGGTGTGGCACCACCAGCAACCTTCACGCACGAACATGGTCTTGCCGGCGCCGACATGCTGAATGTCCGCATCCGCAGCCTTGCTCACCACGTCTTCAGGCATCCAGCCCATGGTGGCAGTGGCGTTCTCGACGTAAGGCGTGTCACCCTCCTTCTTGATCAGGTACACCGCGCCGGTGGACTTGTCGAACTTGCCGAGCTGACCCTTGGCCATGCTCAGGTCCTCCACGCTCTTGCCCAAGTTACCGGGGTGATCGGCCGCGTTCGGCATCGGAACACCTTTCTGGTACACATAGGCATACATCGGCGTAGCCAGGTCCGTGCCGGTCTTCGGGTCCTTCTTGACCAGCACCTTGAGCGGCTTGTTGGCGCCCAGCATCAGCGGGTCATAGACACTCCAACCAGTTTCCCAGCCGGCCGACAACTGCTTGTCCAGCGCAACTTCCGTGGAAGTCGCGGACCTGAAGTCAAAGCTAGGCAGGAACAGTGTGATGCACATGGATCCGCCCAGGCAAAAGCCGAACATGCGGGATCCGATCTTATACTCTCTAAAGTTCATATTTATTCTCCCATTTCGCCGACGGATTAGCGCTCGTAAGCCAGTTCATGCGGCATACGGCCTGCGGGGATAACAGTACCCTCGCGCGCGGTCATCCACATGTTGTACAGCCAGATCAGGTTCGAGATGAACACCAGCGTACCACCCAGCCAGCGGGCGATCATGTAGGGATGCTCTGCGATCACGACGTCGATGTACGGCACTTCGTAGATCTTGCCAGCACCCTGGATCAGACCGGCGATGGTCATGGAGATCCAGTAGGTGGAGAAGCCAATCAGCAGCAGCCAGAAGTGCATGTTGCCGAGGGTCAGCGAGTACAACTTGCGCTTCATCAGGCTTTGCAGACCCAGATACACAGCCGCGCCCTCCAGGAAGGTGGAGAAGCCCAGCAGCGCCAGGTGGGCGTGCGCCACGATCCAGCCGGTGCCGTGGATGTACCAGTTAATGGCGCGTGTTTGCTGGAAGCCGCCCTGCATGTTCAGCGGAATGGCCAGCAGCACGCCAGTGATGGTGAAGCGAACTTCCAGGCTTTCCACGAACATGTACCACTTGCCTTGCATAGTCAGCAGGATGTTGGACACGAATGCAATGGCGGGCACCAGAATCAGCACGCCTTCCACCGACGCAAAGGACTTGAGCCACTCGGGCAGCGGCGCAGACATCAGGTGGTGCGCAGCAGGAGTGGAGTAGAACACGACAACGGACCAGAAGTGCAGGTGGCCGATGCGGTGCGAGTACAGCGGGTTGCCGGTAACCTTCGGAATGGTGAAGTAGGCGATCGCTGCGGCCACAGGAGTGATCCACAGCCCCAGCACGTTATGCGCAAACCACCAGGTCAGGTAGGCCTCAGACAGGCCGGTGAGGTGGAAAAACTCAGGCAGGTTACCAGTCAGATACACGATGATGACCATGAACACGCCAGCACCGAAAAACCAGTTGGTGGTGTAAATACCTTGCACGCGGCGCTTCAGGATGGTCATCCAGACGTTGATGGCCAGCGGCAGCGCCACGAACAGGGCAACATACAAGTCGATCGGCCAGATGAAGTCGGAATACTCACGACCCGAACCGATACCGCCCCACAGCAGGGTCAGACCCAGCGACAGACCGATGTTCCACAACAGGCAGTTCCACAGCCCCAGCTTCTCAGACCACAGGCGGGTATTGCCCAGGATGGGGGTGATGTACATCATGGCCATGGCGAAGGCCATGGAAATCCAGCCGAGAATAACGGCCAGCACGTGCACTTGGCGCATATGGCCGAAGGCAAAGAACTCGTTACCCGTCACAAAGTCGGGGAACGCCAGCTTGGCCGCATTGAACGAACCCAGCCCGGTTCCGACCACGAACCACAATATCGCAGAAAAACCGAAGAATACCGCCGCCGATCCCGACGGGATATCCTCGTTTTTGGCAAATAAATACTTGAGCATTCTGAATCTCCTCTTTAAACCCTGAACAGGCCAAATGAAATCACTGCAGATTTACCCCAGCAGGGGCTATTTTTTCTTTTTCGGCGTCAGCACGTATACCGAGAGCAACATACTCGAAAACGCCAACAGCACTCCAAGCAATCCAGCTATTGTTGCCATAATCCCTCCTTTTGAGTTTTGCAGAAAGCTTAAAGTTAGTTACGCGCCGGGGTTTTCAAGCTTGTCGTGCGCGCTCAAGCCAACCATGATGATAAACACATAGGCGATGCCGAAAAGGATCATGGCCATGTCGATGAAGCCCGTGAAAGTGGACGGATTGTAGGCTGTCGCGCCCCAACCACCCCAATCAGCGAAGGCACCACGCCCGACCAGGCACATCACGGCGGCGCCGAACACGCTGCCGTTGCCCATGCCGGTCGTCATCCCTGCGATGATCGTCAGCCAGAATGCTTTGGATGCTAATGACTTTCTTTGCATTTCTCCCCCTCCGTTCTTAACCAAGATTTAAAAAATTGGAAAACCGCAACTACAAAAATACCCCAGACCCTTTGATTCTTGAACCCTGCCGAACGCCCCGGAAGGCCTTCTGCACCGTAGTTCGGTGACTTTGCCGAAGCGAAACTCGCGCTATCATATGACTGCGCGTAGAGCATTGTCAAGAACTAATCGGCGATAGCTTTGTCAAACGTTACCCGACCTTTTTACCCGGATTTAAAGGGGATTTGGGGCAGTCTTGGGGTTCACGGCAGGTGCGCAATTTCCCTGCGTGCCCTGTGCATGCGCCCGAAAAAAAACGATATAATTCGCGCGCTCGAACGTTGTGCGCCAACCGGCCGAGACCCGACTGGCAATTGTTCGCCTTGGCGGCGGCCGTGCATGTACTTTCCAATCTAATCCGGCCTTGCGGTCATTCGGATCACCATGAACATCAAGAAATCCGCATTTAATATTTCGCCGCGGCACCAGGCTTATGCCGCGCTGGCACTGTGGGGCGCTATCGTGCTGTTGCTGTTGCGCCATGGTCCCTATGGCATCGACGAGAGCGCCGCCCGGGCGCTCCTGCTATCCTGGTCGATTGCCGACCAGGTCGCCAACTCAGCGCTGACGTTCGGGATGCCCGATCTGCGCATCCTGCCTTTCCTGCCCGTCGGGTTCCTATGGTCGGGCAGCGTGTTCGCGGCCAAAGTGTTCACGGTGTTGCTGCTGGCGCTGTCGAGCTGGATGCTGTTTGGCTGGAAAAGCCGCAGCGGCAGCCCGGAGAGCGCCTTGCTGGCAACCGGTCTGCTGATGATCTCCCCCCTCGCGTTGGCACAAATTGACGCCATTTCGACCGGCATTTATCTGCTGGCGTGCTTTGCGCTGGGGCACTGGCTGGATGTGCAGTTCCGCGGCAATCCCCGGCCCTTCAATGGCTGGTTCTTTGCCCAAATCTTCCTGTGCGCGTTCAGCGTCTCCCTGCATCCTGCCGGCCTTGCGTATCCGCTCGCCCTGGCGTGGTCTGTACGCGGCGGCCCCTTGGCGCCCAAGTATCAAAGGTATTTCCTGGGCGGCGTCGCCTTTGCCGTGCTTTTTTTCCTGATTCCCAAGTATCTTTTCTCGATGCGCATTTTGTGGAATGACTTGGTGTGGTTCCAGAATCCTGTCAAAAGCTTGGGGACGGTCTTTTCCGGTTCTTCACTAGATGAGGCGGAGCCTGTACTGCAGTGGCTGCCAGGCGGATTGGTGCTCGGCTTGGCCGTCGGCATTGTGCTGCTCAAGTTCCGTACACTTTGCCAGGACCTGACCGGGCGCACCCTGCTGATCGGCCTGTTTCTTGGCAGCGCGGTGGGCGATCAAGCCTGGGCCATGATTGTGCTGGCTGTTGTCCTGTATTTTGGCCTCCCCATGCTGCTGCGTCCGGCAGACGCGTCGGCGCAGGGAGGCTTCATGAAACAGCGCGGGTGGGTGCTTGCGCTCGTGTTCATTGGCTCCACCCTCTTCATGCACGCCGATAAGGCCTATTACCAAGCAGGCCGGAGCGGAGGCCTGACGGCACAGGACGAACTGATAAAGACCGTGGCAACGGGCGCCGAAAGTGAGCGCAGGGCCGCCGAGGCGGACGACGGCGTCAAGCGCCCGCGCTTCATCGTCGCGAGTCAGTGGCCGGGCCGCACCATGATTGCCTGCAAGTGCGATACCTTCCCCTTGCCGCCCGTCAAGCACGACGACCCCCAGGCACAACTGGCCAGCCTGCACAGCGTGACGTACCTGGCGCTCGACCCGAAGGAAACCGCCAACATTGATCTGGCGCGCAATCTTTCGCTGCTCGGGGGCGTGGTGGAAACCATATCACTGCAGGCCGGCGGCGTGCTGCTGCACGTCAAGGACGATGCGGCGGCGAAGCCCGCGGAAGTCAGGCCATGAAAGAACTGCTCAAGGAGGCGCCGGTCTACCTGGTGGTGGCCGCGAGCTCGCTGCTCATCATGGTCTTTTTTGTCCACGCCATGGTCGGCGGGCTGGTCTCGATCGAGACGGAGTACATGTTGGACGCGGCGATCTGCGTGATCGACCTGACCGCGATGGGGTTCATGGCCAGGGACGTGATACGCCGACGGAAGAGCGCCGGCCGCGGTTAGCAGCCGGTTAGCGGTCCCTCAACGCCGTCTGCGCGGCTTGATAGGACTTGTCGTCGGCAAACTGCCCTTTGTGGAAAACAAACTGCATGCGCCGCCCCTGCCCGTCCATGCCCGACAGCCCGAACGAGCGTCCGGCATAGTCCGGGTAATAGCGCAGGTCCTTGAGGATCTCCAGCCGCTTGCCGTTGCGCAGGGCGAAACCGACCTTCTGCTTGTCCACCTCGATCGCCACGGGTGCGGATGGCCAGACCATCAGGCGGGTTTTCAAGACGCGGTTCGCGCCGGCGATAAAAAAATAACTGCCCAGGAACAGGAGCAGGTAGGACAAATTCACGTCGTCGCCGAAATAAAACTTGGCTGCCATGCTCAACAGCGCAATCACGGTCGGCACGTACAACAACAGGTCCCACACCATTCCTTTGCGATCCTGCCGCAAATCGAAACGCATCGCCTCCTTGCTCACGCGGGACCCCCGGCTTTGGGCTTCAATACGTCCTGTATCGCTATTTCCATCTCTCCGTAGAGCATGCTGCCAGGCCGCTGAAAGCGAACGACACCCGTTTCATCAATGATGAACGTCCATGGGTCGCCCTTGACGCGATAGGCTATGAAAGCCTCGGGGTTCTCATATTGATCCATATGCAGGAAGAGCACCTGTCCCTGGTATTTCTCCATCAGCGCCTTCAGCTTTTGCAACTGTCCATCGCACACGGTGCAATGGCCCGGCGTGGCAAATTCCAGAACGATCGGCTTGCCTAGTGCCAGCGCCTTGTCCAGGGAATACTGGTACATGCGCGGATCTGGCTGCCGATAGGTGGTAATTTTGCTCATGTCGCCCCCGACATCGGCAAGTGTCTTGGTCGGCAGGCGCGGCGCCTGTTCGCCCTTCTTCAGTCCGCCGGCCAGATTGTCGTCACACGCCGACAGGAACAGGGCGATCAGGCCAACCCCGGCGAGGCGCAGCAATGGGGTCATGACTTCTGCCAACCCAGGCTGGTGCGGAACAGGTTATAGCCCCAGATAATATTGGCAGCCAGGACCAGCGTGCCGAAGATGCCGACAAAAGCCATGAGGTGGTTGACCATTTTAGCGGCCTCCTCGCTGATGTCGTAGCCGCCAATTGTGCCCGCCACGCAGAAAAACACCACCATGCCGAGCAAGCCGAAATTATGGGTCCAGAAATGTATCTTCACCAGGCGCATGCTGTAGATGGGACGGCGCACCAGGCGGGGGATCACGAAATACAATGCGCCGAAAATCGCCATTTCCACCCAGCCCAGCAAGTTGATGTGCCCGTGCGCCAGCAAGATCAGCCGGCCATGCGGCGCCGTGTCGACATAGTGGCGAAACGCCGGGATGCCGCCCATCAACGCCCCCCATGAGAATCCAATGATGCTGTATACGATGCACGCATACACGAACCACAATGTATACCGCGTGAATTCCTTATCCGCCGCCCAGGGCTCATTTGCTTGCTGCACTGCTCTGCTCCTCTTTATGTCCTGCGTTTGCCTCTTCCCGCAGGTCCTTGCGATGAGCCTTCCAGTCATCGGGGGCCCACTCTTTCACCATCGTGTCAATGAATTCGGACTTGCCTTCCGGCGGCAACCTCGCATCCGCCGAACCCTGCGTGGCACGCAGTTCGGACAGGAATACTGCGAGCGCATGCCGGTCTGAATCCGAAAGTCTTTCCGCCACATAGGCCGCTGCCTTGCCCGGCCCATGATCGACCGTTTGCGTACCGTACGTAGCCTCGGGATTCTTCAGGAAGTCGACGAGATACTGCAGGCTGCGCTTTGAACCTATTCCATCCAGGTCCAGGCCCATGTTGGTGCCATTGCGCACCGCGCGATGGCAGGTGGTACATCCCTGATAGCGGAACACAGCCGACCCGGCCTTACCTTCCTCTGAAAAGTCGAAATGCGTCGCGCTGCCATACATGGGCTTATCCATATGCGCCCGGACAACCTCCATCGCAACAAACGACAGGACCGCCAAAGCGCCAATTGCCGCAACCACTCCGAACAACACCTTCTCACCGCGCTTCAAACCGCCAGTTGCCATGCGCAACCACCCTCCAGTGTTCAATTCCAGTCTCAGAAACCACAAGCCCCGCGCCGGTCATAGCGCAGGGCTTGCTCAACTCTACTACAACAACCTTCTCTCGGGACGTTATTGAAACTCAGTCCTGAGTGGGAACGCGATGGTTGCCCGGGGTTGTTTCGTCGGCGGAGGACAGGAATGCGGCGACGTTGTTAATGTCGTCATCCGTCAGCCTCTGGGCGACCGCACGCATGATCCCAACGGAATTCACCACGGGGTCGTTTGCGCGCGAGCCGTCACGCCAGTTCTTCAGTTGGTTGACCAAGTACACGTACTTTTGGCGGCCAATCATCGGGAATACCGGCGCAGCACCGCGACCGTTATATCCGTGGCAGGACTGGCAGGCGGAGACCTTGTCCTTGACACCAAACTTGGCGATCACCTGGCCGAGGTAGGGCTCGCCAACCTTGGTGCCGCTGGCAGCCAGCTTCTTCAAATCGGACAGCTCTTCATCCTTCAGGGAATTCACATATGCCGCCACATCGTGCATATCCTGATCACTCAGTTCCTTGGCAAAGGTGGGCATCACCGCACCAACACCGGCTGGTTGACGCTTGTCACCCTTGAAGTCGGTCAGCTGCTTGACGATATACGCAGGGCCTTGACCCGCAAGCCGGGGCGCGCCCATGTCGTCGTTGCCCTGCGCCTTGTCCCCGTGGCAAGACATGCAAGGCGCCGCCGCACCTTTTCCGTTTGTAAAGATGGTCTTGCCGGCTGACGCATTCCCCTCCATGGCGAAGCTTGCTCCCGCCACCAACATTGCTGCGGCACCACAAAGCAATGTCACCACATTAATAGACTTCCGCATTTCCCTCACCCCCACTGGTTCTTGAATTAAGAAATACATTCCCTCACGACCGAATGTACAAACAGCCCTAGAGCTCTTTAAGAATTCTTTTTAAGCAATGCCACGGCCAAAACAAAAAAGAAAGCAAATATCACCACATACATGGTGAGAACTTGACCGGTTGTCACTTCTGTTGAAAACATAAACGCCTCCTCCGTAATTAACCTTCTGATTAAAAACCCGAAAATTTATTCTCTTGTTGCATCGCGCAAATTCTAACACCACTATTATTTTTCGCGCAATAGATTTGTGGATTTGAGCCGGGACCGCTCGGAGGGCTGCACCATGCCGCGGGTGCCACGGCGACAGGCCGGGCCGCCCAACGCCGAGAGGCGCGGTCGGCCACCTACAAAACATTAGGGTTGCCTGGTCGGGGTGAGAGGATTCGAACCTCCGACTCCTGCGTCCCGAACGCAGTACTCTACCAGGCTGAGCTACACCCCGATTTCAAGAAGCCGCCAACCCCGGCCTGTGCGGACCAGAATTAGGGCGCCTAATATTGCCGTGAAGCGGCAAAGGCCGCTAATTGTAACAGGGATTCTTTGTAATGCGTATCCGGCAATGCATAAATCGCCGCGCAGGCTGCCTGCGCCTCGTTCTGCGCCTGCGCCCGCGTGTACTCGAGCGCGCCTGTCGCCTTTATCACCTGCAGGACCTCGGCAAACCGGGCAATATCCCCATCCTCAATGGCAGCACGTACCACGGCCGACTGTTGCGCGGTCCCGCGCTGCATGGCATAAATCAAAGGCAACGTGGGCTTGCCCTCGGCCAGGTCATCCCCAAGGTTCTTGCCGGTTTCCTGCTCCTCACCGGAATAGTCGAGTACATCGTCGACAAGCTGAAAGGCGGTACCCAGGCGCATGCCGTATTCCGCTGCCGCACGTTCCATGGCCTCGCCCGCTCCGGCGAGAATGGCGCCGAGCCTCATGGCCGCCTCGAACAGCTTGGCCGTCTTGCAGTGGATCACGTGTAGATAGTTCGCGGCATCCACGCCGGCGTCATGGCAGTTGAGCAACTGGAGCACCTCTCCCTCGGCGATGGTATTGGTCGCATCAGCCAGCGTTTGCATCACGCGCATGTCGCCCACCTCCACCATCATCTGGAAAGCGCGCGAGTACAGGAAGTCTCCGACCAAAACGCTGGCAGCATTGCCGAAAAGCGCGCTGGCCGTGGCACGCCCGCGGCGCAACGCGGACTCATCCACCACGTCATCATGCAGCAGGGTGGCGGTATGGATGAATTCGACCACCGCGGCAAGCATATGGTGATGCGGCCCGTGGTAGCCGAACGCCTTGGCGGACAACACCACCAGCGCAGGCCGCAGCCGCTTGCCGCCGCCGTTAATGATGTATTCGCTCACTTGGTTGACCAACACGACCTCCGAGCGCAGGCGGTCGCGTATCGTCGAATCCACTGCAGCCATGTCAGCCGCGAGCAAGCCCTTGAGTTGGTTCAGAACCACTTTGATGCCCTACTTCCAAATATAAAGTCAGATGACCGGGCATCGGCTGCTCCCGCATCCGGGTCGGCGCCTCTGCAACAGCCAAGAAGTGCGCATTGTCGCATGAATCTCACCCCTGGACCGCCGCCCGTCTCCACAAGTACAGGCCCGCCAGCACGCCGAGCACGCACAGCGCCGCGACGTAATGGGCCGCCGCAAGCGGGTCGCGGGCCAGCAATAGGCTCACCGCAACCGGCGTCAGGCCGCCAAACACCGCGTAGGCCACGTTATAGGAAAACGACAATCCAGAAAACCGCACTTCGGCCGGAAATGCGCGCACCGCGACCCCGGGCACAACCCCGATCACGCCGACGAGGAATCCGCACAGGCCATACAGCGCGTTGATGTGCTGCGGCATCAGCGGAACCTGCTGATAGAACAGCAGCGACGCGCCCGCCAGCGCAACGCAGCCCAGTGCAAGGACCGGGCCGGGGCCAAAACGGTCGGCCAGCGCGCCGAAGGCGACGCATCCCACACTCAGGAGCAGTGTCGCAACCGTGCTGGCCTCCAGGGCGGTCGACGGCGGAATGGCGTAGAGCTTTTGCACCAGCGTCGGCGTCATCAAAATCATCACCACGATCGCCGCCGACAGCAGCCAAGTCAGCAGCATCACGAGAAGCACAGCCTTCCTGTGTTCCCGCACGACCTTCTTCAGCGGCATCTCGTCTGCCAGCTTTTGCGCGGCATGGAGCTCGCGAAAAACCGGCGTCTCCTGCAGCCATTGACGCAACCACACCGACAATAGACCGAACAACCCGCCGATGATGAACGGGACCCTCCACCCCTCCGTGAGCATTTCCTCGGGCGAATACACTTTGTTGACGGCAGTAGCCACCAGCGAACCGAGCAGGATGCCGCCGGTCAGCCCCGCGGTAAGCGTCCCGCACGCAAAGCCGACATGGCGGGGCTGCACATGCTCGGCCACAAACACCCAGGCGCCAGGAATCTCGCCGCCTATCGCCGCGCCCTGCAGCACCCGCAAGCCGAGAAGCAACAGCGGGGCCCAGATGCCGATCGACGCATATGTCGGCAGCAAGCCGATGGTCAGGGTCGGCACCGACATCAGGAAAATGCTGAGCATGAACATGCGCTTGCGCCCGAGCAAATCGCCGAAGTGAGCCATCAGCACTCCCCCCAGCGGGCGGGCCAGGTATCCGGCCGCAAAGATCGAGAACGTCTGCACCTGCCGCAGCCAATCCGGCATGTCGGGCGGAAAGAAGAGCTTTCCGATCACCACCGCGAAGAACACGAAAATGATGAAATCGTAGAATTCAAGCGCCCCCCCGAGGGCCGACAGCAGCAGCGTACGGTAATCCTGGCGTGTCAACATCAGCGTCGTCTCAATTTTCCTGCTGCCAGCCGGCAGTTCGAGTTTTTTGGGTCGCTGATTCTAGCCAATTGGCGCGCAATGCGCCATGCCGAAGGACCACGCGGCCCAGCCCTTCCGGCGGGTGGTTGCTTGTTCTGGCATTTTCGTGGATAATCCATGCCCTTAATCCGAGCGCGTACACCGCCGCGCCCTACTTTTTGAGCAAGGAATCGAAAATGAAAGCCGATACCCATCCGCAATATGAAGAAATCGCTGTGAACTGCAGCTGCGGCAACAAGTTCACGACCCGCTCCACGCTGGGCAAGCCGCTGCATGTGGAAGTGTGCTCCGAATGCCACCCGTTCTACACCGGCACGCAGAAGATTGTGGATACCGCCGGGCGCGTCGAGAAGTTCCGCCAGAAGTACAGCAAGCCCGGCGCAAAGGCTGCCGCCTAAGAAAGGCACATTGCATTTGGGCACACTTAAAAGGCAGCATGAGCTGCCTTTTTTGTTTTCTTCGGGCAACGTGATCGCCGTGGCGCACAATACGAACAACACACGCCCCCATGTTTCCATATCCTGCCGCTAACGAACAGCCGATTACGCCGATCAAGGCAGCCTTGCTTACGCTGCTTTGCGCCGTCTGGATCCTCACCGGAATTGTCGGGCACGATCCTTGGAAACCCGATGAGGCATACAGCTTCGGCCTGACCTACCATATCCTGCAAAGCGGTGACTGGCTGGTACCCACCCTCGCAGGTGAACCATACATGGACAAGCCGCCGTTGTTCTATATGACCGCGGCGCTGTCAGCAAAACTATTCTCGCCGCTGCTGCCTCTGCACGACGGCGCCCGTCTGGCTAGCGCCTTCTACGTCTCCATCACACTCCTGTTCGTTGGGATGACTGGACGCGATCTGTTCGGCCAATACCGCGGCTGGAGCAGCGCCATCATCCTGATCGGATGCCTTGGGCTGCTGATACGCGCCCACCTGCTGGTAACTGATCTTGCGCTCCTCGCCGGTTGTGCCATGATGCTGTACGGGTACGCGCTGGCATTGCGATTCCGGCGCCGCGCCGGCATATTCATTGGCGTCGGCATGGGCATAGGCTTCATGTCGAAGGGCTTCATCGCGCCCATACTGTTCGTGCTCATCAGCGCGGCACTACTGCTGTTCCGCAACTGGCGCAACCGCCCCTATCTGATCGCGCTGGGCATTGCCGTAGCGTGCGCCCTGCCCTGGCTGTCCGTCTGGCCGTGGTTGCTCTATGAGCGCTCGCCCCACTTGTTCACGGAATGGGCGTGGGACCACAACATCGGCCGTTGGTTGACTTACGCGCGAACCGAGTTCGGCCATGAAGCCTGGTATTACGTGCAGGCTCTCCCGTGGCTGGCATGGCCGGCTTGGCCCTTGGCCGCTTGGGCCGTGTGGCGCGTCAGGCGCAACTTGCGCTATGAACCCGAATACCAGCTGATGCTCGTCAGTTTTGCGGTCATGCTGGCGACCCTGAGTCTGGTGCCCAACATAGAGGATGTCTTCGCTTTGCCCATGCTGCTACCGCTTGCGCTGCTCGCCACCGCCGCGCTGCCCAATCTGCGCCGGGGAGCCGCCAATGCCTTGGACTGGTTCGGCATCATGACCTTCGGCCTGCTCGCCATCCTCATGTGGTGGGGCTGGGCGGGCCTGCTGCTCGACAACAATGCGAAGATCACCCACTGGCTCAAGGACTACCAGCCTGGATTCGAGCCGGTGTTCCAAAGCGCGCCATTCTGGATCGCCGTCTGCGCGACGGTCATGTGGATCGTGCTGGTTTGGCGTGTCGGGCGCTCCATCCGGCGCTCGGTAATCAACTGGGCCGGCGGTGTGACGCTGGCGTGGGTGCTCGCCATGACGTTGTGGCTGCCTTGGTTGGAAAGCGGCAAGAGCTATCGCGGCATGGTCGCCGCCATAAAGCGCTCCCTTCCCAGGCATTACAACTGCATCGCAGGCGATCACCTCGGCGACAGCCAGCGCGCGATGCTGGAGTACTTTGGAAACATCACGCCGTCACGCAAGGGAAGCCAGCGGTGCGAACTGCTGCTGGTGCAGGGGGACAATACCTCGCGGCCGGTTGAGCGGGAAATCGGCTGGGACAAAATCTGGGAAGGCGCGCGCACCGGGGATAAACGTGAACGGTTCAGGCTGTACCGGCGCGTCAACACCAATTAGTCGCGGCGGCGGATTCGCGCGCCCGTGCGCGCAAAGAAATGGTAGCCTATCGGTCGACGGGAGCGGCATGGCGCCCCCCGATGGTCAGCATGGGGTATGCAAGAGGGCATGCGCGCTTCTCTGAAAATTCTCGCGGCAAAGATCTACATCTCCATTCAGCAAAGGGGGCATCTCTTCGAACCCCGTATCTTTGCCTTCAGCATAACGGCCGTTTTTGCGTTTCCGCTGTACTACTACGTGTGGCATGACCTGTTTCCGCAGCCGTACGAAAACCTGCCCTTGCGGCTGACGGGTAGCCTATTGTTCCTGCCGCTGCTGTTCACCGGGCGTTGGCCGGAGCGAGCACGACGCTACCAGCCCGTCTACTGGTATCTTGCTCTGCTCTATGCCCTGCCATTCTTCTTCACATTCATGTTGCTCAAGAACGGGGGATCCACCGCCTGGCTGTTATCCGAGCTGATCGCCATCTTCCTAATGATCCTGCTGCTCGACTGGCGAAACCTTCTTATCCAGTTCTCCGTTGGCATATCTTTGGCGTGGCTTGCATACCACGCCACCACTGACAATCCCTACCTGGGCTTCCTCACCTTGGAGAGTTTGCCGATCTTCATTTTCGCCATCATCCTCGGCGGTATCACCAACTACGGCGCGGAAATCTTGCAGAAGGAACGTTTACGCGCAATGCTTGCTGCGGCCAGCAACATCGCACATGAGCTACGCACCCCTCTGCTCGGCATCAAGAGCGGCGCAGCGGGATTGCAGCGTTATCTGCCTGCGCTGCTTGATGCCTACCGGATGGCACAAGAACACGGCCTTAAGGTAGCGCCCATACGGCAGGCACATTTGCAGGCAATGCATGGCGTGCTGGGAAGGGTCGAAAGCGAGGCAGACCATTCCAACACCATTATCGACATGCTGCTGATGAATACGAGCGGCATAGGAACTGACAATTTTTCCGCATGCTCGATCGCGCAATGCATCCGCACTGCGATAAGGCGTTACCCGTTTGCGTCGGAAAAAGAACGGCAGCTCGTCCGGTGGGATACGGGCGCCGACTTTCGTTTTGAAGGAATAGAATTACTGGCGGTGCATGTGCTGTTCAACCTGATGAAGAACGCGCTTTACCACACGGCAAAGGCCGGAAAAGGCGAAATATCCATCCTGCTGGGCGAACAGCCGCATGGCAACGTGCTTATCTTCAGAGATACCGGATCCGGAATTCCGTCGCGGGTGTTGCCACACATATTCACCCGCTTTTATTCCTGGGCGCCGGAGAGCGATGGCGGACTCGGATCAGGAATTGGTCTCGCATTTTGCCGGAGCGTAATGGAGGCGTTCGGCGGGTCGATCAAGTGCGAATCGCAAGAAGGCACCTACACCGAGTTCGTTCTGACATTTCCCCGAATTGCCGGCGCAGAGGCATGAAACAGTATCAGATCCCACCTTTTTATTTCCCCACGACGGTAATCTTTGTAGACGACAGCAAGGATTTCCTCACCAACCTGAGTCTGCAGCTTGACTCGAACCTGGCGTTCCAGCTTTTCGACTCGCCCGCTGAGGCGCTCCAGCTGCTGAATGGCGCGAACGGCCGTCCCACGCTGATGGAGCGCTTTTTTTCCCGGTACCGTAGTACAGAGGATACACCCCATAGCCATCATGTCATCGACGTCAATCTCGACAGGATCCACCGCGAAGTCTACAACGAGTTCCGTTTTGAGCAGGTTTCGGTCGCGGTGGTCGATTACGACATGCCCAGTATCGACGGCCTCGAGTTTTGCCGGCACATCATTGATCCAGCCATCAAGAAAGTTCTGCTGACCGGCAAGGCCGACGAAAAGATTGCGGTTCACGCATTCAACCAGGGGATCATCGACCGATTTATCCTGAAGCAGGACAAGGACGTGATCTATACCCTTAACCAGGCGATCTGTGACTTGCAGCGCGCCTATTTCAGCCAGACCGAACGCATGCTTACCGAAGCTCTGGCTATCGGCAGGCATGCATTCTTGCGGGACGCATTGTTTGCCGGCAGATTCCGCGAGATTTGCGAAGACCTGAGCATCGTTGAGTTCTACCTCTGCAGCGAGCCGGATGGCATGCTGTTGCTCGACGCTGGTGGCGCATCCACTCTGCTGATGGTTTCCAACGAGGAGGGCCTGCGGAGCCAGTATGAAATTGCCTTCGAACAGGGCGCGCCGCAGGAGCTGCTGAATGTGCTGAAAAGCGGCGAAGTGTTGCCATACTTCTGGAAAACCGGCGGTTATTACCGTCCGGACTCTCCCGCGTGGCGCCCCTTTCTTTACCCGGCGACCGAATTCAAGGGAGAGCAGTGGCAGTGCTATGCATTGATAAGGGACCCGCAGCCTTACAGGACGGCCCTGGTATTTCCCTACAGGGCATTCCTAGACGCGCTTGACCGACAAAGGAGGGGGCACGGTGCCGCCTGAGACGCCGCCCTTCCCGCCGCTATTCTTGTGCCCCGCGCCGTCCAAGGCTTGACGCTCAGACAATTTCCGCCAACTCGGCGTTCGCTTCTGAAAACTCGACAGGCACTCCCGCAGCCCTGCGCTTGCGGCGCGACGAAGGCCAGTTAGACAGATCGACCTCGTCCCGGATGTCATGACACGCATGAACGATCCGGCTCAACTCCTCATCGGTCAGCGTAGCATTGACTGAAAAGCGCATGAGCGCACGGTTTTTCGGGGTCGCCGGCGCACAAAAGATCGAACCGAAAATGCCGCGGCTCTCCAGGGCGTCGCGCAACTTGATCGTCTGCTGTTCACTACCCGACTCCAGGGAAATGATCTGGGCTGCGCTTTCGTTGAGGTTGTAGCCCAGATCTTCGATGGCGAGCCGCAGGTATTCCGCGTTGGCACGCAGTTTTTCGCGCCGCCAGCCCTCAGACTGGATGATATCCAGGGTCGCGTCGAGCCCGGCGATCTCGTGCGGTAGCAGTGTCGAGCTGAAGATTGCGGGGTTCGACTCGAACTTGAAATAGTCGCCGAACCACTCAGAACAGGCGATGAACCCGGCCCGCCCGGCAAAGGCCTTCGCCAGGCTGGCAGTACGGAAGTGAACGCGGTCCACCAATCCCAGTGCAGCCACCAATCCCTCGCCGTGCGCGCCGTGCGTGCCAAGCGAATGCGACTCGTCCACCACCAGGACGCAACCGTGCGCGGTGCCAATTTCCACGATATCCTTCAGTGGACAAATGCTGCCGTTAGTGCTGTACACCGAGTCCACCAGGATCACGCCTGGGCCGTGTTTCAATACTTGGCGCTCAAGATGTTCCGGGTCATTATGGTGAAACATCACGGCAGGCGCCCCCGCACTGCGTATCCCCTCCCACAGAGACATATGTGCCAGCATGTCGATGTAGACGGGCGTTTCCTCGTCGGCAATGGACTGGATCAATCCGGTGTTGGCGCAATAGCCGGACTGGCAAAGTACGCCCGCGTTTGCCTGCATGAACGAAGCCAGCTTGCGCTCAAACGCCAGCAGGGTGCTGTCGCCATGCACGAAGATGCCCGACATCAGCAGGCCGCCTCCTTCCCGCAGCAAGCTCGTAGCGGTCGCATGCAGGATCGCGGGATGCTTTGCCAATGACAGATAGTCATTGCTGCTCAAGTGAATCGCATTTCCGCCCGGCATCCTCCCGCGCATGATGTGACCCCCCGCCCACGTGTCCTGAACCCTGTTCCGATAATACCCATTGATGCGTCGCCTCAGGAACGCCGGCTCTTGCGCACACGGAAACCCCGGTTCAGGCTGTAATTCAAACGCACTGCTTTTCATGACTACCCCCTATTCAAATTGAGAAAGACATGGTGCAGGCGCCGCCCGCGGGTGCCGTCCGCACCAAGCGCCGTCTAGTGTACGGGGGGGCATGCGGGAAAGAAAAGGACCTCTGTCTGGATTTGCTACGCGGCCTTGATTGCCACGCCCCCGCAAGCCGGGTGGTGGCGAACCAGTGAGCGAGTGGGGTCGCGGCGCGGACCGAAAGGTACGTTCAGGGGCCGCGTGACCGGGCGCCGGTGATGGTGCTCGTCGCCGCTTGGCTCAAGTTATGGCCGGCTGCGCCAATGCCGGAGAGTGCCGCCCCGACGCCCGGCGCGCTGCATTGCAGCGGCGAGTGCGGCGAGGGAAACGCTGAAAAGTCATTCGTCATTCCGGCGAGGGCCGGAATCCAGTGATTTAAATGAACTGGACACTGGACTCCGCCAGTGTGACGACTTATTCAGCGTTTCCCTCGCCGGGTATCCGCGAAAGCCCGCACTTTACATCGGCATTCTGCGCGCGATGGCGCAGCGCGTGATCCATCAGCACGAGCGCCAGCATCGCTTCCGCGATAGGCGTGGCGCGGATCCCAACACAAGGATCGTGGCGTCCGTGCGTCTCCACGACGACAGGCTCGCCAGCCTTGTTGATGGAGCGGCGCGGCAACCGGATGCTGGAGGTGGGTTTGACGGCGTAGCGGGCAACAATATCCTGTCCGGTGGAGATCCCGCCCAGGATGCCCCCGGAGTTATTGGAAAGAAATCCCTTTGGAGTGAGCTCGTCGCCGTGTTCGCTGCCCCGCTGGGTAACGCAGGCGAACCCAACACCGATCTCCACACCCTTCACCGCATTAATGCCCATCAATGCGTACGCGATATCTGCATCCAGCCGGTCAAAGACCGGTTCACCCAAGCCGACGGGAACGTTGTGCGCCACGACGGCAAGCCTCGCGCCGATCGAGTCGCCCGATTTGCGCAGCGCATCCATGTACGCCTCCAGCCGCTCGACGTAACTGGCGTCCGCCACAAAGAAACTATTGCCCTCCGCATTGACGTCTTCCCAGCTCTTGAACGGCACCTCGATCTCGCCGAGCTGGGCAAGGTAGCCGCGCACCGCCACTCCGTATCTTTGGCTCAGCCACTTTTTCGCAACGGCGCCCGCGGCGACTCGTGCCGCAGTCTCCCTTGCCGAAGACCGCCCGCCCCCACGATGGTCACGGATTCCGTACTTCTGCCAATAGGTATAATCGGCGTGGCCCGGGCGGAAGGTGTCTGCGATGTTTCCGTAATCCTTGCTGCGCTGGTCCTCGTTGCGGATCAGCAGCGCAATGGGCGTTCCGGTCGTCTTGCCTTCGAACACGCCGGAGAGGATTTCCACAGTATCCGATTCGCGCCGCTGCGTGACATGGCGCGACGTGCCAGGCTTGCGCCGATCCAGATCGGGCTGGATGTCCCCCTCGGAGAGTTCCATGCCGGGCGGGCAGCCGTCCACCACGCAGCCGATGGCAGGGCCATGCGATTCGCCAAACGAAGTAACCGTGAACAGTGTGCCGAAGGTGTTTCCAGACATGAAGCATTCCCGCGAGGACAATAGGCGAAGTTTATCATAGCCGCCTTCTGTCCACGGCGCGCCGCCGCGCCATGTCCAAGTGCGCAAAGGGCCGCGATCAGGCCTGGTACTGCTCCAGCAGCCTCCTGTAGACATCGAGGTCGCCGTCGGAAAAGCAGCAAAAGATGACCTCCCTTATAGTGGCGAACTCCTTCAGCGCCAATCGGACCGTGTCGACCGCGATCCTCGCCGCCTGTTCGACCGGATATCCATAGACCCCGGTGCTGATGCTGGGAAACGCGATCGAAACCGCGCCCGCCTCAGCCGCCACCTGCAGGGAGCGGCGATAGCACGACGCGAGCAACGCCGCTTCCCCATGACGGCCGCCCTGCCACACGGGGCCGACGGCGTGAATCACGAATTTCGCCGGGAGGCGATACCCCTTGGTCAATTTCGCATCGCCAGTCCTGCAGCCGCCCAGCGCACGGCACTCTTGCAGCAGATCCGACCCCGCCGCGCGATGGATTGCGCCATCGACGCCGCCGCCACCGAGCAGGGAGGAATTGGCGGCATTCGCTATCGCGTCAACGGAAAGCGTCGTGATGTCGGCTTTGATCGCGCGGATACGGGCGGGCATGGCAGCTCTCCTCTCGGTTACCAATCGACAATTTTCGGCGGTGAGGGCTCGGCCCAGATGGCGGCGAAGGGTAACTTACTCAGGCACCGGGGCTTTACTGACCTTCGCTTCGCCGGATTCTCGTGATGAGGCGTGGTGCGGCAACCACTTCGCCAGCTCAACGAATAATTTTTCCGCCTTGAAGGGCTTGGAGATGAAATCATTCATGCCCGCCGCAAGACAGCGTTGACGGTCTTCGGTCGAGGCATTTGCCGTCATGGCCAGCACCGGCATGTCGGCCAGTGCGCCCACCGCCCGGAGCCGCCGGGTGGCCTCGTAGCCGTCCATCACCGGCATCTGCACGTCCATCAGCACGCAGTCAAAACGCTCCTGGCGCAGCAAATCCAGCGCTTCTTCACCGTTCCTGGCGAGGCATACGACGGCCCCAGCCTGCTCCAGGAGATGCGTCATCACCTCTTGATTGAATTCGTTATCCTCGGCCAGCAAAATGCGTGCACCGACGAGGCGCGACTGCAGTGATTCCGGGACATCGAGCCCGACTCTCCGGGACGTCAGCGTGCCCTGGCCGGCCACCTCCTTGCCTTGCGCCAGCCGCACGATAAACCAAAACGTGCTGCCCTGCCCCGGCGTACTGGTTAATCCCATGCGGCCCTCAGCCATCATTTCCACCAGTTGCTTGCTGATGGAAAGCCCAAGGCCGGTACCGCCATACTTGCGGGCGGTGGAACTGTCGGCCTGCTGGAATGGCCGGAACAGCCAGTCCTGTTGTTCCGGCGCAATGCCGATGCCGCTGTCTTCGACCTCAAAGCGCAGCTGGCTACCGCCCGCATTTTCGGCCAACCTGATGACGCGAATTTTCACATGCCCGGAAACCGTAAACTTGATCGCATTGTCCGCCAGGTTGATCAGCACCTGACGCAGCCGCAGGGGGTCACCACGCAGCGTCGCCGGGATAGCCGGGTCAATCGTATAAGAGAACTCGATCCCCTTTGCGCGCGCCTTGCCGCCGAGCAGGCTGCCCAGCGGGGCGATGACGTCATTCAAATCGAAGTCGCGCTCCTCCAGCTCGAGTTTTCCGGCGTTGATCTTGGACAGATCGAGAATATCGTCGATGATGGAAAGGAGGTGCTCGCCGGAGAGACAGATTTTTTCCAGGTAATTGCGCTGGCCCGCATCACGCTCGGCACGCAGCGCCAGTTGCGCCATACCGAGTATGCTGTTCATCGGCGTGCGTATCTCATGGCTCATGTTGGCGAGGAATTCGCTCTTGGCGCGACTGGCCGACTCAGCCTCGTTCTTGGCGTGCGCCAATTCCTGCGTGCGCTGCGCCACTCGCTCCTCCAGGTGTTCATTGAGTTCACGCACCGCTTGCTCCAGGCGCTTGGTTTCGCTGATGTCGATGTGCGTGCCCACCATGCGCAGCGGCTTGCCGTCGATGTCGCGCTCCACCGCCGCTCCCTGCGCTAGTATCCACCGCCACCTGCCGTCCTTGCACTGCATGCGGAACTCATTGCGGTAGTCATTGCTGTGCCCGGCAATGTAGGCACGCAGTCGGGCCGCGGCCTGGGGAAGATCAGCGGGATGGACCAGCCTCTCCCAGGCACGAAAATGGTTGTCGACCTCATCTTCGCGGTAGCCCAGCATCTCCTTCCAGCGCCGCGTGAAGATCGTGTCGCCCGATGCCACATTCCAGTCCCAGACCCCTTCACCCGCGCCTTCCAGCGCCAGGCGCCAGCGTTCGTCGTTTGCCTTTAGCCTTGCCTGCGCCGCCTCGCTCTCCTGCTGCATCATGGCAATGCGATCGGCCAGCGCCAGCGAAAACAGCAGCGCCTCCAGCGCGGACCCCATCGCCAGTGCCTGCTGCATCAGAACCTCGGACGACCATAACCCCATCCCGCTCAGGCCCGCGAAACTCACGCCCGCCTGCATCGGTATTTCCGCGGCGACAAAATATTTCGCCGGACGGTAGCCTTGGCGCAGCCTCAGTATTCCTGCGAGCAGGCCGGTCAGCATCGTGATCGGCGATGCCACGACCAGCATCCATTGCCCTAGCGTATAGTCAACGGCTACGCCGACCAGACCGGCGAGCAAGCTGAGACCGATGCCCAGCAACACCACGCGGTCCATCCGGGGGAGTGCCGTTTTCAATTCCAGAAACTGGCGCCCGAACAGCAGCATAATGCCCAGCCCAATCGACGGGAACACGACATGCTGGTGGTCCGCCCACCACAGGTCGTCGGGAAACAGGTACTGGAAATTCTGGCCGTTCAACTCGGAAATGATCAGAAGGAAGGATGCTGAGCAGGCGATGTAAAAGAGATAGAGGCGATCGCGCAGCTTCACGAAGAGGAACAAATTGTACGCCAGCATGGCCAGGATCAGCCCGTAATAGGCTCCCAGACGCATATCCCGGCGCCCATCGGCCACGGCAAAGCGCTGCGGGTTCCAGACGCGCAGCGGCACCATGAGTGTGTCAGCGGTCTGTACGCGGAAGTACAGGGTGGTGGTTTTGTCCGGGGGGACAGAGACGGGAAAAATGAAATAGCGGTGCGGGATGGGGCGCCGAGCGAACGCCTGGTGGTCTCCCACCTCATATAGCTTGGCGTAGCCGGCGGTGCCGGGGAAGTAGAGCTGCACGTCGTCCAGACCGGGATGCGGCAATTCGATCCACCAGGTATCGGGGGCGTTGGCCGGCCGGTACAGATCGAGGCGAAACCAATAGGGGGCCTTGTCGATGCCGTAGGCAGTGCGGCCCTCGGCCGACTGGAACAAGCCCGCCCGATCTGCAGCGCGCGCCGCCTCCACGTCTGCATTGCCGTCGCTGTCACGCCAATAGGTGACGCTCGAAACCGCATTCAGGCCGTTCGGAGCGTCCTCGAGATGCAACGCGTCTGCCCGTGCCGGCATCGCACACGACAGGCAGAGCAGCAGAAAGATTCGGAATGAAATTGCCCACATCCTAACATTATGCCATCCCCGCCAATTGGAGGCATCCTATGCCGGGCGGTCAATGTCGGCGAGCACGCCCGGGTCATTGGCATCTACCAGGGCGAGTTCCCGGGCATGTTCCTGCAACAGAATTCGGGCGCCGCGGTCGCCCTGGAGCCGGAGCAAGCGCTCGCAGTAACGGCCGGAAAAGCCTACGGGATGTCCCCGCCGGCCCCGAAACGATGGCGCCGCCAGGACAGCGCCTTGGCGCAGCGCATCGGCTACCAGCGCAACGGTCTGCGGCCGGATATATGGCATGTCTCCGAGTGCGACCAGCCAGCCGGGCGCGGTTGCCGTGGCTGCCACGCCGGCAGCGAGGCTGGCGCCCATACCGGAGTCTGCCTCCTCGGCGATGGCAGTATCTACGTCGTGTGCCGCGAGCAACTTAGCCAATGCGTCGTTGTCTTTCCGGATCACCGCCACCGTGTGCGGCAATACGGCGCGTAGGGCATTGAGGCTGGCCAATACCATGGGCGTGCCATCCGGCAACGCGTGCAGCAGCTTGTCACTGCCGAAGCGGCGCGAACGGCCGGCGGCAAGCACGATGCCGACCAAGTCAGTCGCTCGCTTCATCCTTCTGGGCGCCACATGCCGTTTTGTGCATCTCCGGCTGCTCGGCTCGCCGTGCATCGCGTGCGTGCCTCCCATTTTTGAGTGCGGTCATTTCCGCCAGGATGGATACTGCAATTTCCGGTGGTGTTCGGCTTCCGATGGCCAGGCCGACTGGCGCATGGAGCCGCGCCAGCTCGCGGTCGCTCAAGTCGAAGTGCTGATGCAGGCGCTCTTTTCTTCTGGCGGTGTTGAGCCGCGACCCCAGGCAACCGACGTAGAAGGCCGGGGACCTGAGCGCTTCGATCAGTGCAAGGTCGTCGAGCTTGGGATCGTGAGTGAGGGCGACGACGGCACTGCGGCTGTCAAGCCCGAGGCCAATCACGGCGTCATCAGGCATCGCTGAGACGACAGTCGTTCCTTCTACGGACCAGGTCTCGCGATACTCAGAACGCGGATCACAGATGAAGATCTGATAGTCCAGGGCCGCGGCCATCTGCGCAAGATATTGCGATGCCTGTCCGGCACCGATGATGAGCAGTTGCCATTGCGGGCCATGTATGGTGCGCAGCCGCGTGCCATAGAATTTCATCCGTTCATCGGGCACCGCGGTGTCGAGAACGGCCAGGCCGGTAGCGGTATCCAATTCGCGCGCAACCAGTTCGCGCTTCGCCAGGCGCGCCGCAAGTTCTCGCAGCATCGCCGCATCCGGCGCGGGCTCGACCACCACGCGGACCGTGCCGCCGCAGGGCAACCCGAAGCGCGCCGCCTCGGCCGGCGTGACGCCATACGTCACAATCTCAGGCAGTCCCGAGGAGTGGCAGGCGTGGCGCGCGCGCTGAGCCAGGTCCTCCTCGATGCAGCCGCCGGATACCGAACCTGCAACGGCGCCATCGTCGCGCAGCGCCATCCATGCTCCGGGTGGGCGCGGCGATGACCCCCAGGTTTCCACCACCGTTGCCAGGGTGATGCGGCGCCCAGAATCAAGCCACGTGGTAGCGGCCTTCAGAACTTGCAGGTCAGTGCTTTCCATCAGGCAAGCCGCAGCGGCAACTTGTGCAGACGCTGGCCGGTGGCAGCGAACAAGGCATTGGCGACAGCCGGTGCAATCGGCGGCACGCCCGGCTCGCCGACGCCCGTTGGCTTCTCCTGGGACTCGACGATGTGCACATCGACTCGCGGCATTTCGCGCATACGCACCACCGGATATGCAGGGAAGTTCGATTTCTCGACCTCTCCGTCGCGCAGGGTGATTTCCCCGTACAGGGCAGCGCTGAGGCCGAATCCGATGCCGCCCTCCATTTGCGCGCGGATGACGTCGGGGTTTACCCCGATGCCGCAATCCACCGCACATACGACGCGATCAACGGTGAATCTGCCGCCCGGCCGCACGGTAACCTCGGCCACCTGTGCCACATAGGTATTGAACGATTTGTGCAGCGCGATGCCGCGGCCGCGCCGTTCACCCGCTTTCGTGCCTGCAAGGGGCGTGCCCCAGCCGGCCTTGCGTGCCGCCAGATCGAGCACGCCGAGGTGACGCGGATGCTTCGCCAGCAAGGCACGGCGAAATTGCAGCGGATCCTGTCCTGCTGCGTGCGCCGCCGCATCGAGGAAGGTTTCCACCGCGAACGCGGTGTGCGACGAACCGACCGAGCGCCACCACTGCACCGGAACCTGCAGCGTGGGCGAATGCAGATCCACCATGACATTCTGGATGGCATACGGCAGATTGTGCGCCCCCTCCACCGAGGTCGCGTCGACTCCGTTCTTGACCATGCGCGACTCGAACCCTGTGCCTGCCATGATGGACTGTCCGACGATGCGGTGCTGCCATGCTACAAGGGTTCCCTTGTCGTCGAGTCCGCACGCCATGCGGTGCAAATACATCGGCCGGTAATGGCCGGCGCGCATGTCATCCTCGCGCGTCCACACCAGCTTGACCGGCGCGCGACCGTTGATGGCCCTGGCGATATGGACCGCCTCCACCACATAATCGTTATCCTTGCTGGCACGGCGGCCGTAGCTGCCGCCGGCATACAGCATGTTGATCTTAACCTGCTCGGGTTTGATGCCTAGCACCGCGGCCACGGCATGCTGGTCGCTGGTCTGGGACTGTTCTCCGTTCCAGATTTCGCAGCCGTCTGCGCCCAGCTTGACCACACAGTTCAACGGCTCCATCGGCGCATGCGCGAGATACGGGAATTCGTAGTCGGCCTCCAGATGCTTGGCCGCCTGCGCTACAGCCTGCCCTGCGTTTCCGTCGCTGCGGGCGACGGCCCCCGGCGTGGCTGCCAGTTCCCGGAATTGCGCGAGGATCTCGTTGGTGCCGAGGCGCAGCGCGCCGGATTCGTCCCAGTCGACACTCAACATATCGCGTCCCTTCTTGGCGGTCCAGAAATCGGGCGCCAGCACCGCCACGCCGGAGGGAATGGCAACCACGTCCGCCACGCCCCTGACCGCTTTCGCGCGCTGCGCGTCAAAGGACTTTACTTTGGCGCCAAACAGGGGGGGGTGGGCCACGACGGCAACCAGCATGCCGGGCAGCTTGATATCCTGGGTAAAGATCGCGCTGCCGTTGATCTTGGCGCTGGTGTCCTTGCGGGGAAAGCGCTTGCCGATATAGATGAACTGCTTGGGATCCTTGAGCGTGACGTGCTCCGGTACCGGGAGTTTCGCCGCCGCTACGGCGAGGTCGCCGAAAGTCGCCTTGTGCTTGGTGCCGGCGTGCACGACCATTCCCTGGCGCACAGAGATCGTATCGGCGGGGACGTGCCAGCGCTGCGCCGCAGCGGCGACCAGCATCGCGCGCGCGGTGGCACCGGCGCGACGCATCTGCTCGAATGAATTCGCGATGGCCGTGCTGCCGCCGGTGAGCTGCGAGCCGAGGAATAGGTTGGCGTAGCGGGTCGCATCGGCCGGCGCGCCTTCCACGCGGACCTGCTCCCAGGCGGCGTCCAACTCCTCGGCCACCAGCGTCGAAAGCCCGGTGTAGGTGCCCTCTCCCATTTCGAGATGCTTGGAGATGACCGTCACGGTGTTATCGGTGTCGATGCGCACAAAGGCGTTCGGCTCGAAGGCTTCTGCGTGAGGGTCTTCACCGACGCCCGCGAATACAACGCGGGGCGCAAGGTAAATGCCCAGTGTCAGCCCCAGGCCTGCCTGCAGGAAGCGGCGGCGGCTTTCATTCTCGATGCGGATGTCGTTCATGTTGCCTCCTTAGGCCAGGCTCTTTGCCGCTTCGTGGATCGCGGCGCGGATGCGCGAATAGGTGTCGCAACGGCAGATGTTGCCGGACATCGCGTCGTCGATGTCGGCATCAGATGGCCTCCGGTTCCGCGCCAGCAACGCGACGGCAGACATGATCTGCCCGGACTGGCAGTAGCCGCATTGCACCACATCGAGCTTCTGCCAGGCGGCCTGGACCGCTTTGGCGACCCTGTCGTGTAGGCCTTCGATGGTGACGACCTGCGCACCGATCGCCGCTGATGCCGGCGTTTGGCAGCCACGCACCGGCACGCCGTTCAGGTGCACGGTACAGGCGCCGCAGGCGCCCACGCCGCAGCCGTACTTGGTTCCGGTAAGTCCGACGGTATCACGCAGCACCCACAGCAATGGGGTGTCCGGATCGACATCAACCTCATGACTCTGGCCGTTCACGTTCAGTTTGATCATGCTGACCTCCGTAGATTTGCATAAATCCGGGACGTGATGCGGTCATCCAGCCGCCGCGACGCAGGGTGGTGGCGGCAAGCCCCCGCGCCACCGGGGAAGCGCGGAATCGGGCCTGGGCCCAGGTTCGCGAGAACTGACGCGACGATATTCGCCGAAAGACTGGGAGTGATTAAACAGTTTAGGTTATCGGAACACAATCGGGAAGGGTAGGTAAGCCAGCTACCGGGAACCGGGTAGAGCCCCCATCTGAGAAACCTTATCGGTAGGGCGCAGCCCTCCTTGAGGGCAAAGCACCAGTCCCGTCTATCCAGCTGGGGTGAGTTCGCCCAACCTGGTACGCAACATGTCGGACAGCCTTTGTATGACCTGTTGCGGGCCCGCGTCTGCCCGGTGAAGCCGCGGCCCGATGCGCGGCAGTTCGGGTAAGCCGCTTAGCACGCACAGGTGATTGGAAATCCCCGCGCGGGCCCGGACGGTGACACCCAGGCCCGCTGCCACGGCGGCCCAGATTTCCGCGAGACTGGTGCTGGAATAAGCAATGCGCCAGGGTATACCGGTGCGGTCCAGCGTGGCGGTCGCCGCGGCCCGCATCATGCAAGGCGCGTCTCAGCCTGCCCCCGGTTCAGGGCGCCCCGCCACGTCCATCCCTGCCCTGTCGTCGGCGTGGTGACAGAGGGAGCCAGTTCCTTCCAGATTGAGGGGCAGCCCGTCCAGCATCTCCATGCCGGGGATGCCTTTTATGAACCACCCAACGAGCGTGTTGCGAAGTTTGACAACGACGGATCCGGCGCCGCGAAATTTGCGGCATTCTATCTGATGAGCAGCGACAAGCAGGAGCTTGTTCGCCCGGCACAGTGAGGCCACCATGCCATACCTGAGCGTAAGACGATGCACTGCAGAGTCGGCGAACATCACAACCAAGGTCGCCGCGTTGCTGACCGATCTCACTGCCGGCGTGCTGAACAAAAAGCGCGAACTGATTTCCGCCTCGGTCGAATACGTCGACGGCGGCCGCTGGTTCATCGGCGGCACGGACCTTGCCTCCAGGTGCGGCGTCACTTTTTTTCTCGAAACCTGGGTGACAGAAGGAACCAATACAAAAGAGGAAAAGACTGCTTATGTGCAGCAAGTATTTGCCGCCCTTGAATCCCTTCTCGGCGAACTTGAGCCCGCCAGTTACATTGCAATTCACGAGGTTCGTGGAGACGCTTGGGGCTATCAGGGAAAAAACAGGGGTGGCGTATCATGCAGCCGTGAGCGCGCGGCCATGGTCACGCAATTAACAGGCAGACCGCACGTCGAGCTTCCGGCGCGGGCGCAATAGCCCGCGCCGCTTGGCCCGCTATGCCACGCGATTGGAACGCAAGGCGGATACGATGGTTGCGTAGCTGACCGGCTTGTGCATCACCGGCCAAGGGCAGCCCGCGACGCTGCTGATGAACTCGGACGATGTCTCGCCAGTGACGACAACAGCGCAAATCGGCACACTGTTGCGCTGTTGCAGGGCTTCCAGCAACTGCAGGCCGTTTAGCGTACCGCCAAGCGCGTAATCTACAACGAAGAAATCCGCATCGGCGATGTCGTCATGTCGCAGCGCGTCCTCTGCCTTCTGAAAATGCCTGACCACGGCACCGACCTCGTCGAACATGGTCACCATGCCGGCAGCAACCAGGGTGTCATCCTCCACCACCACGACGCGCTTACCCTTGAACTGGATTTCCGCTCCGGCGCTAGCGGGTACGTTGTCGAGCGACGAGGCGTCTGGGTGGCGCCGCCCGTCGGCAAGCGGCAGGCTCAGTTCGAACACAGAGCCACGCCCGGCATGTGAACGGCAGGTAATATGGCATTCAAGCAGAGCGCCCGCACGCTTGCAGATCGACAAGCCCAATCCCAGCCCTGCCTCTCGGCTGCGCTGCGGGTTGGCCACCTGGAAGAACTCGTCGAAGATACGAGCAAGGTCGGCTTCGGCAATGCCAATTCCGGTGTCCCAGACCTGAATCAATAGCCGGTCGCCCCGCTGCCTTGCACCGACCAGCACGCCACCGCGCGTGGTGAACTTGATCGCGTTGGAAACGAGATTCATCAGCACAGACTGCAGCAGACCGATGTCGCTGCGCACCAGCAACGACTTGTTCATCGGAAAGCGCAGCAGAAAGCGCAAGCCCTTGTCACGGGCAGTCTGCGCGAAGTTGTGCTCAATCCAGCCAAACAGGTCCGCCAGATGGAAGGACGTGACACGCAGCTTGATCACCCCCGCATCGAATTTTGAGATGTCCAACAACTGCTCCAGCAGGTCGGCAAAAGTGGTCATCGACTGGTCAAGGCGCCCAATCAGCTCCACTTGACGCTCGGTCGGGGACGTGAATTTCAAGGCATCGAGGAACAGATTGGCCGCGGCCACGGGCTGTCTCAGGTCGTGGCCTGCCGCGGCCAGGAAGCGCGTCTTGGCCAGCTCCTTCTCCTCCAATTGCCGGAGCGAATTGAGCAGGCGCTCCTCCGCCTGGACACGGTCGGTGATGTCCTGAACCGTGCCGTGCATCTTTACGGGGCGGCCATCTTTGCCGAAGTCCAACTTGCCCAGCCCGTGCAGCCATCGCTCTGCCCGGTCATCGTGCCGGATGATGCGGTAGGCCTTGTCGAAACCCCTGGCCTGGCCGATAACTTCGTTTCTCAGGTAATCCTGTATCGGGGCGCGGTCTGCCGGGTGAATGCGCGCAAGCCATCCCGCCACGGAGCGGTCGTATGTCTCGTCGATGCCGAACAACCGGTCAAGCCCGTCCGAGGTTTTGAATACGCCGGTGGCAAGATCCAGCACATAGCTCCCCAGATTCGCGATGATCTGGGCTTCTTTCAAGGAATCCGTCAATTCTTTCTGGCGCGCGATGGCATCCACCAGCTCCCTGTTGTTGTGTTCAAGTTCGCGCGTCCGCTCAAAGACCTTTTGTTCGAGCCAGGCATTTTGTTCGGCGATGCGCGCGTGACTCTCGCCAATCTGCTGCATGAGCAGATTGAAGCCTTGTTGCAGGGTTATCATTTCAGCCACGTTCGTCCGCCCCAGGTCAATCGGGCGGCCCGGAACATGCCCGACCAGTTCGTTCACCTGCGAAGAAAATCGAGCGAGCGGCCGCACCGCCAGCCTGTGCACCAGCATCCAGAGGACCAGGCCAAGCGAAAACAAGAGCGCAGCGTCGGTCAGAATGATGGGAAAAAACACGTCCCTCAGGTGGCGCCAGATGTGTTCCTCGCTTGACGCAATGGTCAGGGTACCCACGGATTTCCTGGTGCCGTTGTTCCCCGTCACGTAAAGAGGCTGCTGCACCTGAAGGTCGGGGGATGCACTGGTTTTACCCGATGCGCGCCACGAGGCGCTCAGGGATTCCTCATTGTCCTTGATCTCGACGAAGAAGACCGCCGGGTGCATGCTGATCCCGTTGACCATCGATTGCAGCAGGCTGCGCTGATACTCCCATAGGGCAGCGGCAGCCCCGGGGGCGAACGTATTGGCCTGAGATCGCAGCGTGTCGATAACACCCTGGCGGTAGCTGCGATATTCAACGGTCAGCTGAAAACCGAGAATGCCGATTGCCAGGGCTACGTAGGCAAGCAGCAGGTTCCGCAACAGAACCTGGGCCAGGGAGCGCGAAGCGGGCATGGGGTAACGCCGGCCTACTAGTGCAAGTCGAGCTTCAGCGCGGCAATCCCCGCGTTCAAGCGGTCCATCACTGCCTGCTCGACGGCCTTGCTGCACAGGAAGTAGCGCAGATTGCCGTCTGGCATATCGGGATAGCTGACGGCCTCGACCTCATCACGCTTGATGCCGGCCAGATCCAGGATAGGGCCGACTTCCTCCGGCGACGCAATGGTGTAGTCGAGCCGCCCCGATGCGACCATTTTGAAGACCTGTTCAATCTTGCCCTCTATGCGCCTGACCGCCCCCCTCGCTTTCAGCATGTCGTCGATCTTCGTGCCGTAGGACAGGGAATCCAGCAAGCCCAGCTCCAGCGTGGAATCCCGCAGCAAAAGGGCAAAGCTCGCTTTGCCCCGCACCTTTCTTGCCGCCGCGCGCGAAACGACCACGACATAAGGGCGGTCACGGTAATATGCGTTGCTGAACTGGCCAAGAGCTTCTCGCTCCGGCGTCTTGAACAGGCCGATCGCGCAAAAATTGGGGACGTGCCGCTGAAGCATGGCCATCTGGCGTGGCTGAACCATGAGCGCCCAGGAAACATCAAGATTGGCCGCCTTGGCGGCCCTGGCGGCAATCTCAATGGAAAGCCCCTTGGGCTTTCCGTTGATCATGTCCGCGTAGCCGGGGCGGTGGGCGTAGGCCAGGGTGAGCGGCTCCGCATGGGCAGCGCCAAACAGCCACGCGCCCAGCATTAGCCCTGCAATGACCCGGCTTTGCCAAGCCAAGAAAACACCCGCGCAATCCAAAAATCCGCCCCGGCGCATATCCGGGGCAGCGCTATTCTCGATACAGCGCAACACGGTACGAATGATTTCCCCCTGCTCAGCTGCGATGCGGACGGAGTGTCGCGTTTGCCAGACCCCTTCGCGCTTCCGGTGCCAGCGGAACATCCTCGCGGCCCGTGATGTCCCCTTACTAACGGCAATGATATCGCAAGAAACGCACCCGCGCGAGATTCTCGTGTGCCCGCTCATGCAATGGCTCACGCGACTGCCTGTGAGCCGCGGAGACACTCGCGAATGATATCTGCATAGCGACTCCCGCACGGCCGGGCCAGGCGCCGGCCGTGCTCCCGCCATCAGGGAGTATCGGTTGTCATAAGGGTCGCCATATTTCCCGAGGAATCCAGGACATTTATCCACCACCGGTAGGTGGTTCCCCCGGTCAGCGTTAGCCCCGTGGCCGTAACGGAAGTGGTTGAGCTCGGCATGGTGCCGTTCGTGCTATAAAGAATCCCCCCGACGCCACTCGCTTGCTGGATGGCCATCGCGTAAGCATAAGCAGCGGGGGGGGCAAGTGGCGCCGCCCAGCTGAACACCGGATTCGGGACCGATGCGCCGCCGTTGGTGTTGGTGCCGGACGGCGACGGAGTTTGCGCGAAACTATCGAGCACGGCGTTCACCGAGGCGTTCAGATACTCGGTTGAACCGTCTGCATAGGTAACCAGGACCTGATAGGCATCGCCAACCGCTGGAGGGGTTAACCCCATGTTTTGCAGTCCATCCATAACTCCGCCAGACCCGTACACACTGGTAGTCAGGTCAAACGGCACGGCGGCGTTTGGCGCCGAATAAACGATGGCGGACACCGGCATCTTCGCGCCGGAAACGATATTGGTATCGGTGGAATACCAATACCAGGGCACCCCGGAAGATATATTCGTGCCGTGAGTGGTCAATACGCTGGCCACGGCGTTCCCCGCCGGCAATGCGATGTTCAGGATGGTATTTCCCGTCACCGAAGTAAATGTGGGCGCATTATTGCCTGCCTCCATGTCGCCCGTATCGATGAGCCCGTCATTGTTCATGTCGACGAAGGCAATCGGCTTGTAGCTGCCGCCCGACAGGCCGGGGATACTGTAGGACATCCCGCTGACCGGGTTGGCATAGCGCACGCCGTAAAATGTATCGTTGGATCTGACCACAATGTATAACGGCCCGGTGGCAGGGCCGGTGAAAGTGACGGTGCCGGAGAGCGCGCTTGCGCCGGTCGCCGGGCCCACGGTGATCGGTCCATAGGCGCCGGAAGGAGCACTGGACGTCGTTACCCCGCCCGAGGAAACTTGCGCAGTCACTCGAAAGTAGTAAGCCGTGCCGTTGCTCAGGCCGCCCATGAAATACGGGCAGTTGCAGCCGTGGGCCTTGACCACAGCCGACCCATGATTGGTGGCAAAGGCGGCATCAGCCGCCCATTCCAGCAGATAGCCGGTTGCCGCCTCCACGCTACTGCCATTCAGTACGCTGAAGACCGGATTCACGTTCACCACCACGCCCGAGTCCACTGGGGAAATCTTGCCGATGGTCGCCGGTCCCGGAGCGCCGTTCGCCGGGTCAGTCAGCGCGATGTTGACGGTTAGCGCCCCTGGGCCGGTAAAAGTCACGCTGGCGCTGCCCTGGGGATCAACGGCATTGTTAATCCCCGTGCCGAGTGTATCCATGAAGGCATCGACAGTGTAGGACACCGGATAACAGGTGCTGCACGGCGGCTGGATGCCGCGAATCTGATAGGCCGTCGGGGAATACGCGCCCGGGGTGCCTGTCAGGGCAATGCTGGTTCCGGCGAGGCCCCACTGTGCCGGCTTCAGATATACGCGGCCGCTTCGTGCGCCGCCGTAGCTGACCGTGCCCGAAAGGCTCGTGGAAGCGATGGCCGACGCGGCGGTGAAGTTCGCGGTCGAAGTGGACGCGCCCGTACTCAAGAAGGTACCGGTACCGCCAGTAACGGTAAAACTGTAGCCCGGCAGAGAGGGCGTAATTGTGTAGGTCAGGCCTCCGGCCAGGGTTGGGCTGGAGTATTGTCCGGATGAGTTCGTGTAGACGACGACCGGGCTTGCGCCGCCGCCGATCGTAATCTTGACGCGATCCACCCACGCCCCGCTCACGGCACCGCTGATAGTTACAGGATTCCCAACCGCCGCCGAGGTGAAGTTCTGGGCGGTCACACTGGATGTACCTATGGCGACACTCCGGTTCGAAGGGCTAAAGGCAAAGCCTGCCTCGGAAGGCGTGACGGTATAAGTGTAGTTCCCGGCCAGGCCGGCAAATGTATAGTTCCCACCGGGATCGGTCGTCGCGGTGGAAGCTTGCCCCGCGGCCCCCCCGGAGAGCGTGATTGTGACGCCGGACGCGGCTACGCCGCCACCGGTCAAGACCGTGCCAGAAATGGAATACGTCGCGGACGGACCAGCACCGCCCCCGGTGCCTCCGCCGCTCCCGCCGCACCCGGTCAGCAGCAGCGCCGCGCCATAAAGCATGCCAAGCAGAACGCCGGCGATTCGCGCTTCCCTGCAAGCATCCATGGCAATCTCCCTATAAGCTTAGTGAAGGCAGGAGGATTCCGCGCGAATGCGCAAAGGCATTGCATCCTTGGCCGCCCATGTCAATGCTAGAGCCACAACGCAATGCCCTCCATACCGGCTCGGCTGTATTCTCCGGCGGGATTTGCCGTATAGGGCACACGGGTCGAAGGTTTGCTGCGTACCGGGCACGCACCGCGAGTACGTATAGTCCATATGGACTATTGCGGTGACTCGATGCACCGGGTATTTTGCACTCACCTTCCGCGCGTGGAAGTCTGTTTGAATGGTTTTCCCGGTTGTCTTACGAGGAACTTCATGCGCATCGTTGTCACCGAACCCTCCAACGTCAGGCCAAAGACTTTTTGGTCGCGCGCGACCCGATGGTGAGGACGTCCCGGCGAACAATCCGTCCTGAGCATGCATGAAGTGCCGGAACTGGCAGGTGATGCGACGAACACCGCGCCGCGACAATTGGCCGCGGGGTAAATTTCCTGGGGTTATTTCATTGTGGTGGAGCATATTGAAAAAGAATGTCCTCCTCTTCCTGCCCACGGTTCCCTTGGCGATCCTGCTGCAGGGAAGCGGTCCTTCGGCGGTGGCGGCAGAAGGAGATACGTTCACCCCGTATGTGTTCGCTTCCATGACCCACGATAGCAACCTTTTGCGCCTCAATGGCGCGGCAACCACAAGCAGCACGGCTGACACCCTGCGCCAGGCTGGCGCCGGCCTGAACGCGGACTGGAAGATATCGCGCCAGCAGATTTTGTTGACTGCCGCCGTGAATGAAAACCGTTTCGATCGATTCAGCGCGCTGAATTACCGCGGCCGGGACCTGCATGGAACATGGAACTGGCGGTTTGCCGAGCATTTCAGCGGAGACATCGGATACAGCAACAACCTTGCGATAGGAAGCTTTGCCTATCAACAGGCTCTGGTCAGCAATCTGCGCGTTCAGGAGCGCAGCTTCGTTGACGGCTTCTGGTCATTTCACCCGAACTGGCAGGTCGGCGTCGGGGCTTCCCGGAACAAGCTATCCTACCCGGATGTGACCCAGCGCTTCCTGAACCGCGAGGAAAATGTCTGGGAGACCGTGGCGCAATACTTGAGCAGCACCGACAACAAAGTAGGCATCAAACTGCGGGAGACGAACGGGACGTACCCGAATCAACCCGTGGATTTTGTCAACATGCTGGATAGTGGATACCTGCAGCGCGAGGTGCTCGCCTTCATAGACTGGAAGGACGGCGCGCACAATGAATTGCAGGGACAGGCAGGCACCGTGCAACGCAGGCACGAGCATTTTTCGGCCCGCGATTACAGCGACATCAATGCGCGCGGCACCTATAGCTGGCTGGCGTCGAGTGAGGTCACGGTAAACGTGTCCGGATGGCGCGAGATCTGGGCATATGACGACCTGGCCACCAGCTACAGCCGCAATAGGGGCCTCGCCCTGGAACCGAGATGGATGCCATATTCCACCCTCACCATCAGTGCCAGGTTTCAGCACGAACAGGCCGATTTTCTTGGCGACCCCGGAATACTGCCGTTCATGACAACACGGCGGGATACCATCGTGACGCGCAATTTTGCCATCACCTATGAGCCGGCGCCTCGCTACAGCTTCAAGATGAGCATAGGCGACGACAAGCGTGACTCAAATGAATCGATTTTCAGCTATTACTCGAGGATCGCCAGCGTAAGCGCGACATTGCAGCTGTAACGCCAGTGACCCATAGGCGGCCGCCACTGGCTGACCTGAACCATCCGGGAAACACGGAGGATCAGCGCCATGAAGAAACTTATTTTTGCATACCTCATGCTTCTCGCCGGGATGGCGCAAGCATGGGACATTCCGCTCGGCACCGACGACATGCTTCACGTCACCGTGTACGGCAATGCTGACCTGACCACGGATACCCGTGTCACCGCGGCCGGCACGATCTCTTTACCCCTGGTGGGCGAGGTGAGGGTTGGCGGGCTCAGCGTTCCCATGGCCGAGCACAAGATCGCGGGCCTGCTGGAGTCCGGGCGATTTATCAATCGGCCCCAGGTCAACATCACCGTGACACAGAACCTTAGCCAGCAGGTCTCGGTATTGGGAGAGGTGGCCAAGCCCGGCCGCTATCCGCTCGATCATCCCAGTACGCTCACGGAACTGTTGGCGATTGCGGGCGGGGTCGGCCCAAACGGTTCTGATCGGATCATCGTGGTTTCGCCGAGAAACGGCAAAACCATGCGCCAGGAATACGACCTGCGGCGGATGTTTTTGAAGGACGGCGGTCCGGATGTGACAGTGTCATCGGGAGACATCATTTACGTACCGCGTGCGCCCGTATTCTACATATACGGCGAAGTGCAGCACGCGGGCGCGTTCAGGCTGGAACAAGGCATGGTGGTGGCGCAGGCGCTCGCCGCCGGCGGCGGGCTAACTCCGCGCGGCACGGAGCGGGGCCTGCGCATTAAGCGCCGCAATGCCAAGGGGATGCTGGAAACCATTCCCGCCGAAGCGACCACCCCGCTGCTGCCAGATGATGTGCTCCAGGTCCAGGAAAGCCTGTTCTAGGGACTAAAACAAACAGAGGACACCCGACATGAACTTCCATCAATTTCTGACCATTCTGCTCGCACGCAAACGGCTCGCCCTGAGCATCCTGGCTTTGACCGTGCTGACCACCCTGCTCATCAGCCTTGTCATGCCCAAGACCTACGAGGCGACGGCCAAGCTTGTTATCGATTACAAGGCAACCGATCCGGTCAGCGGGATGAATTTGCCCGCCCAGTTGATGTCCGGCTACATGGCCACGCAGGTCGATATCATCAAGAGCCGCCATGTGGTGCTCAAGGTGGTCGATGCTCTCGGCCTGGCGAGCGACCCGGCCGAAATCAGAGCGTTCAACGCCGCCTCAAGGAGGCAGGGCGACATTCGCGGGTGGCTGGCCGACAGAGTGTCGCGGAAACTGGATGTAAAGCCCTCGCGCGAGGGCAGCACCATCGACCTGAGCTTTGAGAGCGACGACCCCGACAAAGCGGCCGCCGTTGCCAACGCCTTCGCCGACGCGTACATACAAACCAACCTGAAGCTGCGGATCGATCCATACAAGCACGCTTCGGAAATGTTCAGCCAGCAAGTCGGCAACCTGCGTGAAGACCTGGTCAAGGCCCAACAACGCCTGGCCGACTTCCAACACGAACATGGCATGGTCTCGCTCGACGAGCGCCTCGATGTGGAGAGCGCGCGGCTGAGCGAGCTCGCCAGTCAGTTGGTCCTGGCCCAGGCGCAGACCTTCGATAGCATCTCGAAGCAGAGGGAAATGTACAGCGGCAAGCGCCTGGACCAGCTCGGTACCGATGTTCGCAACGCCAAGGAACGTGAGGCCTCTATCCGCGCGGCACTTGAGCGCCAAAAGGCGCTTGTGATGCAGATCAACCAGCAGCGCAACCAGCTTGGCATCCTGCAGGGCGACGTGGCAACTGCACAAAAGGTGCTGGACACGACCATGCAACGCTTCAGCGAAACCCATATGGAAGGTCAGGCGGACCAGAGCGGGGTGGCTGTGCTCGACCCCGCGACCCCGCCGCAGAAGCCAAGCAAGCCTCGGATCCTCATGAATCTGCTGGTCTCGCTATTCCTGGGCGGCATGCTTGCGGCAGGCGTCGCACTGCAAGCAGAAATGCGGGATCGCCGCATCCATGTCCCGGAAGACCTTTCGCTTGAGCTTGACCTTCCGGTGCTGGGCGTGATCGCCGTTCCCAAACTGCAGTTCAAACTCTGACCGGGGTGCTTTTCGGAAATCGACCAATGAAACTCGCCCGGAGGAAAAAATGAAGACGCAAGACATTGCCATCCGACAATCATCGGCGTTGGCCGTCCCGCGGGCCAACATCGGCGAGCTTCTCCTGAAGAGCGGCAAATTCATCAGCGCGGAGGACGTTCACCGTATCTCTCAACTTCAGAAAAATGAAGGGTTGCGCTTTGGTGACGCGGCGATCCGACTCGGCCTGGTCACGGAGGATGACATACGGCACACGCTATCCCAGCAGTTCGACTATCCCTGCATGCCTCCGGATAGCATCACGGTTGACGATGCAGTGATCGCAGCCATCAAGCCGCATGACCCACTGGTTGAGGGCCTGCGCACCCTGCGCAGCCAGATCCTGTTGCGCTGGTACACGGAGCATAACCACATGGTTGTTACCTCCCCGTCGGCCGGACAGGGAACCAGCCGCATCGCCGCCAATCTCGCGGTTGTGTTTTCCCAGTTGGGAACTCGCACCCTGCTCATCGACGCCGACATGCGCAATCCCCGGCAACATGAGCTATTCCAGTTGCGCGGCAGGCCGGGATTGTCGGACATTCTTGCTGGCCGTTCCAGTTTCTCGGTCATCCGTGGCATTGCCGAGTTGCGCGGCCTTTTTGTGCTGCCCGCCGGGACTGAACCCCCCAACCCCCAGGAACTGCTTGGCCGCGGCACATTGAACGAGTTGTTCAATCGCGCGAGCTCGCAGTTCGACGTCATCATTGTCGACACCCCACCCGCGCTCGACTGCGCCGACGCGCAGACACTCAGCGCCCGCACGGGCGGCGCACTGATCGTCGCCCGCCGTCATCACGCGAGGATGGCCGATATTGAAGAGGTCAAACAACAACTCGCCACAGCCGGCGCCGAGGCGATTGGCGCCGTGCTGACTGACTTTTGAACCTGGCTTCCGGGCATCAAGTCCGCAGCCGCGCCGGTTACATCGCAATGGAGTCGTGATGGCAATGAAGGCATACGCACCGAGTCTACACTGGCAGACGGCGATTTTCGCCGCGGGCCTGGCCATGTTTTTCGGCTTGGCGGCATCGCTTGGCAGCCCGCTGCTGGTCGCATTCCTGGTCGCACTTGCTTTGGCAGGCGTCCTTGCCGCGTCGCCCGTCGCATTGCTTTGGCTTGTCGTGATTGGAGGCCTTGTCTTCGCCGGGGTGGCGGAATTGTATTTTCCGGCAATCAGACAGGCGCGCTGGGGCGTGGTCATTGTTTCTGCCGGTCTCGGACTCGTTGCCGTGTTGTCCGCAGGATGGCAACGGGAAACACGCCGCGGGAGCAAACCCGAACCGTGGCCCAGCGTCGTTGTCTTTGCCGTCATATTCTTTCTGATAGCGCTGTTCTCGGGGGTTCTGAATCTGGGCATGACGATGGACACCGCGGTCGGATTCAAGGGCTATTTTCAGGTTTGGAGTATATTGCTGGCCTTTGCGCTGCTGCCGCTCCGCCCGCCTGCCGCCGAGCGGTTCATGGCGTCCCTCGTTTGGCTGGGATTGCTGCAATTCCCCTTCATCCTGCATCAGCATTTCGTGCTGGTGCCGCAACGCTTGGGCGCAACCGATGCCGCCAAGGGCATTGTGGCGCAGGACGTCCTGGTCGGAACATTTACGGGCTCCATGGACGGCGGAGGCGCTGGCCCCGCGATGGCCGTGCTGCTGCTCGTCGCGCTGATGATTTCCATCGCATATTGGCGGTGCGGCAGGATGTCATTGCTTCGCTTGGGCGCGCTGGCCCTGGTTTTGCTCTTGCCGATGGCGATCGGGGAACACAAGATTGTGCTTGTCTTGCTTCCGCTGGGCCTGGTCCTCGTCTTTGAAGACAAGATTCTGCAGAGCCCGCTGAGGGCCATGGGACTTCTGTCCATCGCCGCATGCGTAGTGGCTTTGATGTTCATGGTTTTCACCCTGCTCCCGCGCGGCGATAACTCGCGACCACTAACACCCGGCGAATACCTGGAGCAGATGCTGGCGTACAACGTGGGAGACCGTGGCTACGGCAATGCACTGCTGAATCGAACCACGGTGTATCCGTTCTGGGCAAATTATCAGCAAAGCGGCAGCGGTTCCGTCATCAATACCCTGATCGGTTACGGGCCGGGCGCCTCGAAGGATCCGCGAGGCAGCCTGGCCGAGCATTCCCTGTCCAGTGAGCGGTTCCCCCGTTACGGAATCGGTTTGACCGGGATTTCCGGACTGTTGTGGGACGTTGGCCTCCTCGGCACGATCGCAGCAGCCGGTTTCTTCGTATCCGCCTACCGGATGGCACGTCGCCTGGTTCGCGAAGCCCCGCCAAAGACACTGCGCTGGGCACACCTGAAGGGTGCCGAAGCCGGCGCGGCCATGATGGGGCTGAGCTTGCTCCACAACAACATGTTCCTGTTCGAGATCGGATTCCAGACCCTGTTAATGGTGCTGGTTGGCTACTTGATCTACGCAAGGAGGTCGTATGCTATTCCCAACGCTAATGGGGGCGTCCCGCCCCGCAAATAGGCCGCGGCAAATTCTGCTTGCGCTGGGGTTATCCCTCGCCGCAGCACAAAGCGCAGATGCCGCGGATTGCCTGAGCATCGCCGCACCAAGTGCAGGCAGCACATACGAAATTGCCGTCGACACGTCGACGACGGTACGCACACTGCAACCCGAGTTCTTCGGGTTCAACGTCGAATGGCTGGAATTCCAGTGGTCGCTCTGGGATTCCGCCAACCAGCGTGTGAAGCCGGGGCTCGTTGACTGGCTCAAGGCTTTCCCCGGCGCCGTCTACCGGTACCCCGGAGGCACCGAGGCCAATTACTTCGAGTGGCGCAAGGCCATCGGTGACGTCGCGACGCGTCAGACGCAGAGCCCGGTGACGTGGACTGCCCCGCTCGTCGCCAAGTTCGGACTGGTTGAGTACCTGGACTTTGTCAAATCGGTAGGGGGCAAGGCGTGGTATGTGCTGAATCTCTATGGCACGCAGGCAGGAGAACTTCCTTCCGCTACGACGGCCGCGGAGGCTGGGGCGGTTGCGGCGTACTTCCGTCAGCAGACCTTCGCTGGAAAGCCGGCCATACTTCGCTACGAGCTTGGAAATGAACTGGATCGCAATCCTTATCTGTGGGCCCCGACGAAGTACGGTGCTGTTGCCACCGCGGCGGCCTCCGCAGTGGCCAATTCGGATCTAAGTGCGCGAATGGCCGCCATCTCGCAGGACTACGATGCGGTGCTGCAGAAGTACGGCATCACGCAGACGGCCTACAACACGTATCTGGGCCAGACCCTGAAGGGGCAAACGACAGAGTTCACCAGCCATCGCTACTATGATGGCAGTCCCTGGGCGCTGCCCGTCTCTCACGAAGTGCGGCAGGAATGCTATAGCATTGCCGGCCTTACCCAGGGCCTGGGCAGCGCGCCGGTCATGTGGATTACCGAGAATGCGAGGAGCCCGGAGGGAACCGCGACCGATCCGTTTCCGCAGGCCAATTGGCCGCAGACAGAAAATCTGTCGGCGGCTATCAGTATCAGCGATATGCTGATTGCCCTCTCCCAGATACCGGCTGTGCAAGGTACCATGACACACGCCTTGCACGCCCTGGGCGCACTCAATGCCCCGTGGCCCTTGTTTCATCTCGACAGTGCTGGGAACGTTGTCCCCAGTGCAGTTTATTGGGGCATGCGCACCCTGCGGGAGAGCATGCTGGGAGAGGTGCTGGCCACCCGCGTCGTGAGCGCGAACCAGTCCGGTAACCCGGGCGGTTACGATCTGAGAGCGGTTGCCCTGGCCGATGCCCAGCGCACGCAATTTTCCGTCTGGTTGATTAACCGCGCGAACGCGTCAGTTCGCGCCAGGCTGACCCTGCCCGCGCTTGCCGGCAATACCATTTTTTCGGGCGTGACCACGCTTGCCAACAGCGACCCGACGATCAACAACTACGGCGGCGTCACAAGGATCAGTCCCAGCAAGACCAGTCTCACGTTGGTCTTCGACGCCAACGGCCAAACCTACCTGAATGTGCCGGCAAATGCCGTGATGGCCGTTTCGATGGTGAAGACCATCGCCAGCACAACGCCGCCACCGACGACTCCGACCACGCCGACCACGACGACAGAGCCAACGCCGACGCCGACGGAGCCCGCGACGACCACCCCGACCACCCCAACTTCCCCGAAGGTTCGCGGGCAGGGGAAAACGAAGTCCCGCTGATCCCCATGAACGCAAAAATGTTCTACATTATTGCAGACAGCTATCCGGCATGGCGGAGTGACGTGATCGAGTTGTTCGGCCGCGATCTGGCGCTGCGTGGCCTGAGCACCACGTGGAACATGCGCCGCGGTGAGGCTGGCCTTTGCGCAACGGTTCGGCAAGGCGAACAGGTCGTTCACCTGCCGGCCTCCCTTGGACGTCGCACCGCGGCGGCGAAAATCGCAGACCGTTTGCTGGAGGCGGCTTGTGAGGTCCGCTGGTTTTTCCGTCTGGTGCTGGGTGTCCGCTACGACATTATTCAGGTGCGCGATGGCAGGTATTTGGCCGGGCTTTGGGCGTGGTTGGCCGCGCGCGCAACCGGAGCCCGGTTCGTCTACTGGCTGTCGTTTCCCTTCCCCGAAAACGATGCCGAGAAGAGCAGGCTGACGCACGGGTGGCGGCGCCTTTTCCTGGCTGGACGCGCACGTGCCACGGGCTGGTGGCTATATCGGCTGTTGTTGCCGCTGGCGGATCACGTGTTCGTGCAGAGCCGGCAGATGCTTGAGGATCTGGCAGGCTACGGGGTGGCGCGCAAAAAGATGACCGCGGTACCGATGGGCGTTCCACAACGCCTGCTGAAGCGGGGGCATGAAAATTCGACGCCTGTCGTGCCCGGGCGTATCGCCTATCTGGGTACCATGGCCTCGGTGCGGCGGCTCCAGGTAATTCTTGAGGCTTTTGCCGTCGTGCACCGGCGCTGCCCGGGGGCGACGTTGCTGATGGTGGGAGACGGCGATCACCCCGGTGAACGCGTGGCGCTGGAGCAGCTGGCGGCGCGGAGCGGACTCGGGGGGGCGGTGACCTTTACCGGCGCGGTGCCCATGGAGCAAGCCTGGGCCCATGCGGCTACAGCAGAAGTCTGTCTGTCCCCCTTCTACCCGACCTTCGTGCTCCGCTCCACCTCGCCTACAAAGCTCGTCGAATACATGGCGCTGGGCCGCCCGGTGGTGGCCAACGACCATCCCGAGCAGGCGGCCATCCTGGGCGAAAGCGGAGCAGGGCTATGCGTGCCCTGGGGCATCGAGAAATTCGCCGAGGCGATGGTCTGGCTGCTTGAACACCCGCTGCAGGCAAAGGCCATGGGCGCCAGAGGCCCTGCCTGGGTCGCCGCCAACCGCACGTACCCCGTCATTGCGGAGGCGGTTTGGCACAAGTACGGCGAAATCCTGGGAAATGCCGCATGAGCGAACGTTACGGAACCAGCCGCATTCGTGCGAGCGTTTCCCAATTCCTGACCGGGAAGGCGGTTTCTTCCCTCGCCGGATTTGTCGCCATTATTCTGATTGTCAAAGCGCTTTCGGTTGCGGAGTTTGCCGCCTACTCCGTGCTGATTCCACTGGAGGATATTCTAGCGTCGCTTTCGGCGTTGGGATTGACCCATGCGATCCTGCGCTACGTTCCGGAACTCTACGCCCAACATTATCAGACTGCCCTTCTGCGTTTCGTGGCAGGTTCAGTCTTGTTGCGGTTGCTCGGACTCCTGGCGGCGGTTGCGCTTGCCTATGTCCTGTCCGTCCGCATTACAGGCTATATCGGCCTTGACGGCGCCGAGCGGGCGTACGAGGTATTCCTGCTGATTGTCGTGCCGCGCTCATGCGGCAACTTTGTCTCCCTGGTGCTTGAATCAGGCCTGCATCAGGCAAGCGCCCAGGCCGGACACGTCGTGGCCACGCTCGGACGGCTGGGCGGCATCGTGTGGCTCATGCGGGGCAGCGCTCACATCGGTCTGGTTCAGATTCTTCAAATCGAGGTGGCGGCAGAGACCCTCGGCCTGGGCGTGATGCTGGCCGGGTTGGCCCGGATGCTCGTCTTGGCAGGATCGGAAGATCGACCCGCCGACGACCGCACCTGGGGGCGGGCAAACCTCCGGCGCGTGTTGCGCTTTGCGCTGTCGGGGTATGTACAGCACCTGACCATCTTGCTGTATGGCACACCCAACCGTCTCGTCGGCGGGCATTTCCTGGCCCCGGCGGCCATGGCGGCGTATGGGTTTTGCTCGTCCGCCATCTACTACCTGCGGCGCTATCTCCCGGCACAGTTGCTGATGGGCGTGATTCGCCCCGTGATCGTCGCGCGGTACACCCAGGCGAATGACTTTTCCCGGGCCGTACGCACTTCAAACCTGGTGCTCAAAGTCAATGCCATGCTTGTCGGCATCGTCATTGCCTATATTCCTGTTGCTGGGGAAAGGACGATATTGACGCTTACCGGGGGGAAATACGGCGCCGGGACCATGTTGCTGCTCCTGACCCTTGCCGTGCATCTGTTGCTGGATACGCAAAGGCAACTGCTTGAGGTCCTGGTCCAGGCCGTGGAGCAATACCATCTGCTCATTCCCGCCAACATCCTGCTGTCGGCTTCCATCCTGCCGGCAGTTGCCGCGGTACCGGCGATGGGCGCGATTGCCCTGCCCCTTTCCAATGTGGCCGGATTAGTGCTGGCCAACTACTGGGTCGTCTCCAGAATGCGCAGCAAAGGCTTTCCGTTCAGGTACGCATGGGGCGAGCTGCTGCGCATCTCGGCGGCAGTGGTGGCCGCGCTGGGCACGGGGCTGCTCGCCGTGCATCTGGGGGCCGCGTGGTGGGCAGCCGGCCTGGCTGTCCTGCTCGCGTATTTTTTTGCCATGGCCGTGTTGTGCAGACAGGACATTCTGGACTTGTACCGCACGGTGAAAGGCGATGACGATTCCCCATCGATGCCCAAGCCTTTCTCCGTCAAGGTGGAAGAATACCGCCCGCCGCATATTGTGTTCGGAATACTGTCTTCGCGCGATTCATCGCTCGCCATCGCACAGATTGCAGACTGTGTGCGCCCCCACCGCTTGATCGTTCATCATGACTACTCGAAGTGCCCGCAGTTCACCATCCTGCGGGACAACATCTCAGTGCTGCCGACATGGACTGTCACCGCCTGGGGGGGCTGGTCGCTCGTGGATGCGACGCTCAAGTTGATGGCAGAAGCGCTCAAAGACCCGCGATGCACCCACTTCCAGCTGCTCTCCGAAAGCTGCCTCCCGATACACGGCATCGCCGCATTTGAGCGCTTTCTCGAGCAAAACCGGCCGGATGCGATGATCGACCTCATACCGGTAGAACCCGGCTCCCCGGCTTTGGCAAGCCACGGATGGCGCTATCTCCCGCGCGGGCCTCTCATGCGCCAGGTGGCAAGGCGCGCGAGCATCTGGTGGCTGGGAACAACGCCCGGCCATCGCCAGGAAACTTCAGTGGATTTGCACCTGCCAGGGCGCCACGAACGCTGGGCAATGCGTTTGCGCCAGTCGATCGGGCGTGCCGTAGTCAACCGGTTCCAGTCCGGGTGGCCTGGCGCTTTTCCGATGGGAAATATCCGGCGTTGCTGGGTGGGAGGGCAGTGGTTCGCCGTTTCACGCGCCATGGCCGAGCATATCATCTCGATCGTGCATGCCTCCCCCCAACTCATCCGCCATTTTTCGCAGTGCCACATCCCGGACGAGGCTTTCATACATACGGTTGTTGCTCATTCCGGATCCACCCGGATCTACCCAGGCAACCACGTGCTGTTTTGGGACGGCAGCGGCATGGGGCCGGATTTGCTGGAACTGAAGGACGTTGAGCGCGTGCGGGCAAGCGGCAAGTTCTTCGCACGCAAGCTTCCCCTGGACCCGGCGAGCCCGGTGCGACAGACGTTCCTGCCGATGCCCGGCATGCGGCAGGCGCAAACCACTCCATAGCCAAAGGGGCAAGCCGCCATGATTTCTCATGACATATTGATGTCCAGCCTGCCCAAGAGGCATGAGCCCATCGCCGACCTGCTCAGGGGGCGGCGCCTGCATTACCTTGACCTGCCCTTCTATACCAATGTCGGCGACTTGCTGATCATGCTGGGGACCCTGCGCTTCCTTGAGCGCGCCAAGCTTCCCGTCAGCCGGATGGGCATGTATTTCAATTACGATCCGGCCTGGGCGTCGCCGGACGACGCCATAGTGTTCCAGGGCGGGGGCAACCTTGGGGACATCTACGTCCCGTTTCAACGGTTTCGCGAGCGCGTGGTGGCGGCGTGCCCGTATAACCGCATCGTGATCCTGCCGCAGACCATTCACTTCATCGAGGACGCCTGCTACCGCAGGTGCTGCCGGCTGTTCTCCCGTCACCCGGACCTGCATATCTGCGTTAGAGACGAACGCTCGGCCCTGCTGGCGCAGGAGATGACGCCCAACGTGTACCTAATGCCCGATATGGCGCATCAGCTCTGGCCTGTCCAGGCCGGGCAGGCGTGGCAGTCGGCCGGAACGCTCTATCTGCGGCGCAGGGACAGGGAATCCAGGGCGGCGGCGTTTGAGGCTGGCGAAGCCACGGACTGGGACGATCTGGTAGGGAAGCACTGGGTTTTCTTCCTTTCGGAAATTGCGGAGCGCTGTATGACTCATGCGCAACGTCTGGGCATGAACAAGGCATTTTCACAACTCGAGGCGCAATGGTGGATCGGCGTGGCGCAACGATTCGCCGGGAAAGCGATCGCGCACTTCTCCAGGTACGAACGGGTGGAGTCGGACCGCCTGCACGCCCATATTTTGGCTTGCCTGATGAGCATGCCCAATACGATACACGACAACAGCTACCGCAAGAACAGTAGTTATATCACGGCGTGGACGCAGCGGAGCCCCCTGGTAAGTCTGGTAGGCGAGATGTCGCCTGCCGAATCGGAAGGACAAGCCCATGAAGCTGTCGCTTGAGCAGGAGGCGCACGCCTGGGGAACCCGGCGCATCGTCAGGTTGACGGGAATCGAAAATGATTCCCGCCGTCAGCACGAAATTCTCTTTGATCTCGCCGGTGAGGCCGCCTTGTCCGCGCCACCGGTACTGGACGGCTTCGTCATGGCCGTAATTTTCTATGCCATGCGGATTGGGGAGGACATTCACGTGGACGGCTCGCTGTCGCAAGAGGCGGTGATGAACTTGCGTGAGTTCCAGGAGGCGTGGCGGTGCTGGAGGCCTGCTGTTTACAGACCGATCTCCATTTCGGCCACGAACATCGTGCGGACCATGCCCTCCGACCAGAAGCCGCGCGCCATCAGCGCATTTTCCGGCGGTCTCGACGCCTGCTTCACTCTGGCAAGGCATCGCCTGCATCTGCTCGGAGACTGTTCCTACCCATTGGACAGCGTCATGATGGTGCACGGCTTCGACATCCCCCTCGACCACTCCGCAAGCTTTGATGCACTGGTTGCCCGTGTGCGCCCAGTGCTGGGCGATCTGGGCGTTCAACTGCGCATCGTGCGAACCAACCTTAGGTCGCTGAATCTGCAGGACTGGGAAGACAGCCACATCGCCCAACTGGCAGGATGCCTGCACAACTTCAGCTCCGAATTCCGTTACGCGCTTGTCGGAAGCGCAAAACCATATGCCAATCTGCACATTCCATATGGCTCGAACCCTATTTCCGACCCCTTGCTTTCGGGTGCGGCCATGCGCCTGGTCCACGACGGCGCAGGATTTAGCCGGACCGAGAAAGCCGCGTTTCTGGCCAGATTCCCCCGAATCAGGTCTGCCATCAAAGTTTGCTGGGAGAGTGACGATCCGTCGAGAAACTGCGGCGTGTGCGAAAAATGCGTCAGGACGCAGCTGAATTTCCTTGCCGCGGGCTGCAGTCGACCCGAATGCTTCGATCGTCCGTTAGACGAGAATTTGATCAGGACGATTACTTTTTTGGGCGATGGCCAGCTCAGGGAATGGGCCTCCATCCGGACCTTTGCCGAAAGGATCGGGCTTCATGACCGGTGGCTGACGCTGGTGAAACGGCGCCTGGCAGCCCACCGCCTGCGGACGCCTGTTGATGCCTACTGGTTCGCAGAGTTCAAACTGCGGCGCGGAGTGGCAAAGCTGAGGCGATGGGCGGGCATGCACCCGTTCACCCGGTGAGCATGTGCGCCGCCGACGCCAGCCGCTCGGAGATGGCGCGGACCGGCATGTGAAAAGGAAGAGGAGCAGAGGGAATGGCGAAATTCAATGTCAGGGATAAGTGCCCCGCCTGCGGTTCAACTGCAGGGCACACGCTGTTCAAGGCGAAGTTTACCGAGCCGCCGCTGGCCACGTTTCTTGATCAATTCTACCGCGCCCAGGGGACGATCGACTTTGGCTGCCTGCAGAATGCCGATTATCTGCTCGTCAGGTGCGATGCCTGCGAATTGGTCTACCAGCAGCAAATTCCAGATGATGAGCTTATGTACATATTGTACGAACAATGGATAGATCCCGGGTTTGCGCTGAGATTGCACGAGGGCTATACGGCCGAGTATTTCATGAGGCAGCTAAGCGAGTTTGCCAACATTATCGACCACCTCGGCAAGGCGCCCGCGACGCTCAAGTGCCTGGACTTCGGCATGGGCTGGGGGCTCTGGTGCAAGATGGCCGAGGGATTCGGCTGCGACGTGTACGGAAGTGAACTGTCCCGGGCCAGGATAGATCATGCGACGGCGCAAGGCATCCGCGTCCTCACATACGATGACATACGGCATCACCAATTCGATTTCATACATACCGAACAGGTCTTCGAGCATATTGCCAATCCGCTGGAGACGCTGGCCTATCTGAAGGAGTCGCTTGGCGAATCCGGGATCATCAAGATCAGCGTGCCGGACGGATGGAACGTGGTGTCGAATATCAGGACCGGCAGAATACGCAAGCCGGCGTCATTTCGAGGATCGTTGATGGCCGTTCAACCCCTGGAACACATAAACAGTTTCAACTACCGATCCCTGGCGGCGATGGCAGGGAAGGCCGGCCTGCGGGCGGTGCCAGTTCCTCCCCGCTATTCCTATTCGTGGCGCGGCGTGCTCAAATCGCTGGTCAAACCGGCGTTCTATCTGCTGCGGGGCAGCCGGCCCACCCGAGCCTATTTCACGCATGCCTAGCGTCATGTCTATTCCGAGCGCAACCCCATGAAAATCCTGCAGGCCAACAAGTTCTTCTTCCGCAAAGGCGGCTCGGAGATTGTGCTGTTTCAGGAGCGGGAGTTTCTTGTCGGCGCCGGCCACCACGTTGTCGATTTTTCGATGCGGGACGCGAGGAACGTGGAGAGCCCCCATGCCGCGCATTTTGTTGACCCGCGCCATTACCGCACTGGCAACAGGCGCGGCAAGATCAAATCCGCCCTCTCGCTGGTGCATTCTTCCGAGGCGGTTCACCAGATACAGGCGCTGATACATGAAACAAGACCCGACGTGGTCCATTGCCATAACATCTACCACCAACTGACGCCGTCCATCATCGGCGCAGCGAAGGCGCTGGGTGTTCCGGTCGTCCTGACCCTGCACGACTACAAGCTCGTGTGTCCGACCTATTTGCGGCTCCGCAACGGCCAGGTGTGTTCAGAGTGCCTCGAAGGGCGTTTCTTCAATGTGGTAAGGCATCGATGCGCCGGTGGTTCCGTGTCGAGGAGCGCCCTGCTGTACGCCGAAGCGACGATCCAGCAATATCTCCGGAATTACGAGAATGCGGATTTGATGATTGCGCCCAGCATATTCATGCAGGCCGCGGCGGCTCATCGCATTCCGGCCCGCAGGGTGCGCCTGTTGTATAACGGGGTGGACACCTCGGCCATACGCGCGAGCCAAACGGACGAGGGCTACGTGCTTTATGTGGGCAGACTCAGCCCCGAAAAAGGCGTACTCACCCTGCTGGACGCTCATGCCGGGTCAAGGAAGGATTGGCCCCTGGTTGTGGCGGGCACCGGCCCCCTGGCGGAAGAACTCCCGCAGCGATACGGCAAGGCAAGATTCGTGGGCCACCTCACCGGAATGCAGTTGCAGGAGGCGCTGAGTCGCGCAGCGATCGTCGCCGTGCCGTCAGAGTGGTACGAAAACTGCCCGATGTCCGTCCTTGAGGCAATGGCGCACGGAAAATCGCTGGTCGCCAGCCGCATCGGTGGCATCCCCGAGCTGGTGACGGATAACGAGGCGGGTTTGCTGTTCGATGCGGGAAGCGCCGAGCAACTGCGCGACCGGGTCGAGCGACTGCTCGCCGATCCCGGCTTGCGCCGTAGGATGGGGCTGCGCGCCAGGGCGCGTGCCGAGCAACACTTTTCGCTCGACAAACATAATGCGGGTTTGCTGGAAATTTACCGCGAGGTCATTTCACCGCCCGATCCAGCGCAGGACGACCGCTTATGAGGACCTTGCTGAACTATTTCTATTTCTGGTCAGGGTTGCTCGTGCTCTTCCTTGCGAAGGTGAAGCACAAGCTGCAGGGTTATAAATCTCCCAAGCCTTTCGGCCAGAGCGAGCTGGAGAGATGCATAGAGTACGACCTTCGGACGGTTTCGTCCTGGTTGCGGGACCTGGCGGAATACACGGGAAGCCGGGACTACCTTAGAGGGCGCAAGGTGCTGGAACTGGGCCCCGGCTCTGACCTGGGCGTCGGCTTGACGCTCCTGGCGGAGGGCGCTGCGCAATACATGGCCGTCGATGCCAACGACCTCGTCGCGCGCGTCCCGCGCGTGTTTTAAGAGCGGCTTTTACTCCGCATGGGCACCAAAGCCGACGTGGGTGCGCTCCGGCGGGAACTCGCCCGACTGGAGCGCAGGGAGCCGGATCGGCTGCACTATGTCGTGCGGCGCGACTTCGATCTGGTCGCTGCGCTGGATGGAAAGCGGGCCGAGGTCATTTTCAGCCAGGCCTCCTTCGAGCATTTTGGCGACATCCACAGAACTATCGAGCAGTTGAGCAGCGTGGCCTCCGAGAATGCGGTGCTGGTCATGTCGGTTGATTTGCGAACTCACTCGCGCTGGATACGCGACAAGGACCCGAACAATATTTACCGCTATCCCGGCTGGCTTTACCGTCTGATGGAGTTTGACGGCATTCCCAATCGGATCCGTCCCCGGGAATACGAGGCGGCATTGGCGCGGAACGGGTGGTCCGACATCGTCATCAGGCCGCTGACATCGCTAACCCCGTATCAATTGGAGGCGGTACGGCCGCATCTTCATCGGCCATACAGAAGCCATCAAAGCGATATGCACTGCCTGACCATATCGCTCTTTGCGCGCAGAGCCACCCGCGGAACTCCGGCATGAGCGCTCATGCGGCCGCATACAAAGGAGAGACGATCATGAACGACCGTGCACCCTACCCGACCGATGTCTCGATCATCACCACTTACCGCTGCCAGATGCGCTGCAAGATGTGCAACATCTGGGAGAACCCGACCGACAGGCGGATGGAAATTACCGCGAAGGACCTGGACATGCTGCCCGCGTTCAAGTTCGTGAATATCACTGGGGGCGAGCCGTTCGTGCGGCGCGACCTGGACGAGATCGTGGAGGTGATGAGCGCGAAGGCGCCGCGCGTGGTGATCTCCACGTCGGGCTGGCATACGGAGCGCATCTTTCGCCTGGCTGAGCGCTTTCCGAAAATTGGAATACGCGTGAGCATCGAGGGCCTTTCCCAGAAAAACGACGACTTGCGCGGCCGCGAGGGTAGCTTCGACAGGGGATTGCGGGTGCTATTGACGCTGAAGGAGATGGGCATCAAGGACATTGGCTACGGCTGCACGGTTTCAAACAGGAACTCGGAGGATATGCTCTGGCTGTATAGGCTTTCCAAGGAGCTGAAAATGGAGTTTGCGACCGCCGCGTTCCACAACTCGTTCTATTTTCACAAGGGCGACAACGACATCACCAACAAGGACGAGGTGATCGGCCATTTCCACACGTTGATCGAGGCCCTGTTGAAGGAGCGCAACCCGAAGAGCTGGTATCGCGCGTTCTTCAACCTGGGCCTGATCAACTACATCCGGGGACAGAGGCGCATGTTGCCGTGCGAGGCGGGCACGGCCAATTTCTTCATCGAACCCTACGGCGAGGTCTATCCGTGCAACGGCTTGGAGGAACGCTACTGGAAGGAATCCATGGGCAATATTCGCGAAGCAGCCACCTTCGAGGAATTGTGGAACAGCGCGCAGGCGCATCGAGTCCGCGGCCTCGTGCGCACCTGCCCCAAGAATTGCTGGATGGTGGGCACGGCCGCGCCGGTAATGAAGAAATACATAAGACACCCGACCGCCTGGGTCGTAAAAAGCAAGATCAGGTCCTTGCTGGGCAAGCCGATTCGCATCGACGACATTCCCCGCTTTGATGTCGGCCAGGATCCAAGCCAGGGCGATCTGCGGGAAGCGCCGGCGATCCATAAGGTGCACGTGATGAAGCGCCTCGAGGTCGCGGCACTTTCCGAGGAGGAACTCGCCGACATGTTGCGCTCGGATTAGCCGGTCATGGGTGCCAAACCGATCCGCGTCACCTTCTTGGGCCTGCGCGGCTTCCCTGGCGTACAGGGGGGGGTAGAGACGCACGCCGAGCATCTTTGTCCGCTCTTGGCGGCCATGGACTGCGAAGTCGAAGTGATCGTGCGGTCGCCGTACCAGAACCACGCCCTGCGCCGCTCTTGGCAGGGGGTACGCCTCACTCCGTTGTGGTCGCCCAGGTCCAAGGCCCTGGAGGCCGTCGCACATACGTTTCTTGGCGTTCTGTATGCCGGCTGCGTGCGCCGCCCCGACGTGCTGCACATCCAGGCAATCGGACCGGCGCTGCTGACGCCGCTTGCGCGTTTGCTTGGATTGCGGGTGGTGGTGACGCATCACGGGCCGGATTATGAGCGTCAGAAGTGGGGCCGGTTTGCCAGGCTCGCCCTCAGACTCGGCGAACGGTTCGGAATGCGCTGGGCGCATGGGCGCATTGTCATTTCGGAGGCGGTGCGGGCGCTGGTGCGAAAGAAACACCGTGTCGATCCGGCGCTGATCCCCAACGGCGTAACATTGCCGGAGATCCCGCCGGGCACGGGGACGCCGCATCAATTCGGCTTGACCCCCGGCAAGTACCTCCTTCTCGTAAGCCGCCTGGTCCCGGAGAAGCGGCATATGGATTTGATTGAGGCATTTCGCCGGGCGAAGCTGGCAGATTGGCGGCTCGCCATCGTGGGAGCATCCGACCATCCCGATGACTACGCGCACCGCGTGTTGAACGTAGCCGCGGAAACACCAGGGGTAGTCTGCACGGGGTTCCAGAGCGGCGAGGCATTGCGTGAATTGTATGCACATGCCGGGCTGTTTGCGCTGCCGTCCTCGCATGAAGGCCTGCCCATCGCGATGCTTGAGGCACTGAGTTACGGGCTTCCGGTTATCGCCAGCGCCATTCCGGCGAATCTGGAAGTCGGGCTGCCGCAAAAGCACTATTTCCCCGTGGGCGATGTGGAAGCCCTGGCGGCGAAACTGCGGCAGTTTGCCTCCCAGCCGCCCAGCCTGGACGCCCGTGATGCGCGCCGTATCTGGGTGTGCTCCAGATACGACTGGAATGGTATTGCCCGCCAAACCGTTGCCGTGTATCGCGACGTACTGTCCGGCAAGCGCGTGTAGGTGCGTTCCGGGCTTGCCCATCAATCGAATCGCCCGGACCGTCCGGCGTTGCCGCCCAGAGTCCGTCGCGCTATGGCCGCTTTCCCGGCGCCAGGGTATGGTAAGCGACGGCGGGCAATCCATCAGCGGGCGCGTTGCGAACCTGGTTTGGTGCAAGATTCGTTGCCGGAGTGAGCAGAAGGCGCGGATTGCCAATCCATGGATATTTCTGCTCCCATGACCACGCGTCGGCGACTATGCGTTCCAATTCTCCCCTCCGTGGCTGCCAGCCCATTTCTGCGCGCGCCAGGCGCGAATCGGCAACCAACCGGGGAGGATCGCCCGCACGGCGCGGTTGGTAGCTCACGGCAATGGGGCGTCCCGTCACGAGCCGGATCGTCCCGATCACCTCGCTGACAGAATATCCTTTTCCGTTTCCCAGGTTGAAACGGGCACTGCCGCCCCCATCCAGCAGGCGCCGCAAAGCGGCCAAGTGAGCATCGCACAGGTCCACGACATGGACGTAATCACGGATGCAGGTGCCATCGGGCGTGTCGTAGTCCGTGCCGAATACCGCAAC
>Ga0316628_100000032_pt1 | contig 89906 bp, 77 predicted proteins | sample OWC_Aug_M2_C1_D5_FD_207648 | JGI IMG/M metagenome (GOLD analysis project Ga0316628, IMG submission 207648) | Wetland soil microbial communities from Old Woman Creek delta, Ohio, United States - OWC_Aug_M2_C1_D5_C | ecosystem: Environmental > Terrestrial > Soil > Wetlands | place: USA: Ohio...
GCCGAAGCGCCCGGAGCGGTCATTTGTCTCGCCCCGCGGTTGCCCGCGGGATCCAGCGGCCGACCCGCCCCCGGGACGGGCGATCCCATGGGGGGCACGTTTGGCCTTGCTCCGGGTGGGGTTTGCCCTGCCCCCGGTGTCACCACCGGGGCGGTGAGCTCTTACCTCGCCTTTTCACCCTTGCCCTCGCGGGCGGTGTGTTTTCTGTGGCACTTTCCCTCCGGTTGCCCGGGGTCGCCGTTAGCGACCACCCTGCCCTGCGGAGTCCGGACTTTCCTCTCCCTCGTCCTTTTCGGATTCGGGAGCGACCGCTTCGTCCACTCCGGCCGTGATTTTGATTCCATACTGTTCGAGCTTCTTATACAGGTTCGAGCGCGGCGTATCGACCTCCCGGGCCGTCTGGCTGATGTTCCAGTTGTTGGCCTCCAGGCGAGCCAGGAGGAATTCGCGCTCGGCCATATCCCGGAAATCCTTGAGCGTCTTGGCCTTGGCCGTATCGGGCAGGACGACGCTCTTGTCCCCCCGGATCTGGTCGGGGAGGTCGCCCTTTTCGATCCGGTCGCCCTCGGTCATGATCAGCATCCGCTCGACGACGTTCCGAAGCTCCCGGACGTTGCCCTTCCAGGCGCAGCGGGTCATGACCTCGATCGCCTCCGGAGAGAACGTTTTCCGCTTGAAATTGTTCTCCTCGGCGAACATCCTCGAAAAATAATCGATCAGAAGGGGGATGTCCTCCCGTTTTTCCCGAAGGGCCGGCGAATGCAGCGGCAGGACGTTCAGCCGGAAATACAGGTCGCTGCGGAACTGGTTCTTTTCGATTTCGGCTTTCAAATCCTTGTTCGTGGCCGCGATCACCCGAACGTCGACCTTGGACACCTTGTTCGAGCCGACCTTCTGGACTTCGCCTTCCTCCAGGACGCGGAGGACCTTGGACTGCGTTTTGAGGCTCATATCCCCGATTTCGTCCAGGAAGATCGTCCCGCCGTCGGCCTGTTCGAACTTCCCGGCCTTCTTTTCGGTCGCCCCGGTGAAGGCGCCCCGCTCGTGGCCGAAGAGCTCCGATTCGATCAGCTCCTCGGGGATGGCCGCGCAGTTGACCTGAACAAAGGCCTCCTTGGCCCGAAGGCTTCGGGTGTGGATGGCCCGGGCGATCAGCTCTTTGCCCGTTCCGCTTTCGCCGTAAATCAGGACCGTGGCGTTGGTCGGAGCGGCCGCTTGAATGTCCCGCCAAAGCTTCTTCATCAGCAGGTGGTTTCCGATCAGCTCGTAATGCTTTTCGGCCTTCCGCCGCAGGTCCAGGTTCTCCCGAGCTAAAACGTTCCGGTCCAGGGCGTTTCGCAGGGTCAGGAGAATCCGGTCGCGATGGAGGGGCTTTTCCAGAAATTCGAAGGCTCCAAGCTTCGTCGCTTCGACGGCCGTTTGGACCGTTCCCTGGCCGGAGATCATGATGACTTCGGGCGGAAACGGCCGGTTCCGGATGTCCTTGAGGACATCCAGGCCGTCCCGGCCCGGGAGATGGATGTCCAGAAGGACCAGGTCAAGGCCCGGGATCTCATCGATTTTTGCCAGGCCTTCCTCCCCGTCGCCCGCCTCGAAAAAAACATAGCCCTCGTACTCGAGGATCATCTTCAACGACTTCCGGATCTTCTCCTCGTCGTCGATGACCAGGACGCGGGCTTTTCGCTCGGGTTTCATCGCTGAGGCCTTCTTTTCCTTCCTGTATGATTTTAGCACAAATAATTACATGGACGTAAGGACTCTTTGCACGAATCCCGCCAGAAAAACTCGTTTTTCCGATCCTTCCAGGGAATAAATGGACTGGCATGAAGGTTGCTTTTCATGTTGAGCGATAACGGATAAAATGGACCGTGGCGGCAAAATGGTCCTCCGAAAGGCGCTTCGACGGTCCGCGACGGGAAACGGGATTGTGAACCTCCTCCTTCTGGTTTGGGCCGCCACGGTCCTCGCCCTTCCCGCCGCCGGACAAGGCGCTCCCCCGACGGAAAAGATCTTCACCCTCGAAAACGGCCTCCGCGTCTTCGTCATCCGGAGGGAATCCGTGCCCCTGGTGAATATCGTCGCCGGGGTCAACGCCGGGTCCAAGGACGAGACCGAAGCCACGTCCGGACTGACCCATCTCTTGGAGCATTACATCCTGTTCCGGGGAACCGACCTCCGGTCCGGCAACGAGATCGCGCGCGATCTCCGGAATCACGGGGCGGTCTTCAACGCCCATACCGGCCAGGACGCGGCCCTTTTCGAGATCTCCCTGCCGTCGGAACATGTCGCCTTCGGCTTGAACATCCAGAAGGAGATCCTGTTCCGGTTGAAGATCGGCGCCGAGGAGCTCGAAGCCGAAAAGCGGGTCATCCTGGAGGAAATCCGCCAGATCGAGGACGACGCCTTCCGCCTGGGGCAATCGCTGGTTTATCAGAATCTTCTATCCGGGCACCCCTACGGCCGTCCCATTCACGGAAATCCGGACCGCATCCGCCGGATGTCCGGGGAGGACGTCGAACGCTTTTACAGGCGGCTGTTCGTCCCGAACAACACGGTGCTCGCCGTCGTCGGAAACCTTCCGCTCGAAGACCTGGAAGCTCGGATCCGGGAAACGTTCGGCGACATTCCGCGGGGGGAAAATCCGCCGCCTCCGCCGGACAAGCCCAATCCGCTCTCGGGCATCGTCGAGGTCGAGCGCGAGCTGGATGTCGAAGAAGCCTACCTCCTGGTCGGCGCCCTCGGCCCCGATTACAACGATCCCGGCCAGTACGCGGCCGACGTCCTGACCCAGATCCTCGGCCAGGGCCTTCACCCCCTGCTTGCCGCGGCAATGAACAGCGGACAGCGCAACCTCGTCAACTCCACCCAGATGACCTATATCGCCCTGAAGCGGGCCGGCGCGTTCGTCGTCTATATGACGCTTGACCCGAAATTTCTCCCGGCCGCCAAGCGCCGGGCCGTCGCTTATCTCAAGTACGCCCGGACGGAGAAATTCGCGCCCGAGGATTTCTCCGGCGAGGACCGGGATTTTGCCTTTGACTATCTCGCAAGCGCCCGCAACGCCATCCGCTTTCTCGTCCTCCAGGCCTGGGAGAGCGGAATCGGACTCGCTTCGTCGATGGCCATGCATCTTCTGCTCAACGACGCGCAGGGGAAAATCGATTACCTGGACCGGATCGCCGCCCTGCGATCTTATGACATCCGGGAAGCCGCGGCCGCGGCGTTCAATCGCGGGGCGTTCGTCCTCGTCTCCATCGTCCCCAGAAAAAAATGAGAGCCGCGAGGATCGCCGGATTGCTTTTCCTGACCTGTTCCTTCGGATTGCCGAGGGCGGGCCAAGAAACGTCCATCGGGCGGACAGTCCTGGACAACGGCTTGACCGTGATCGCCCAGACGGATACGACTTCGGCGATCACCGTCGTCGAGATCGTCATCAAGGGCGGGGCGGCGGCCGAGCCGGCCGGCCGGGCCGGGATGTCCTACCTGGCGACCCGGCTTTCCATCGAAATCCCGGATCAAGCCGTCGGCCAGGATTTCCTGATCAAGGCCCTCCGGAATTCGATGTCCTCCCGGGACGATGAAGCCGTCATCCACCTGGAATTCCTGACCGATTACGCCGAGCCGATTCTGAAGTCCTTCGCCGGCCTCCTGGCCGATCCGATGATCACGAGCATCCGGGTGGACCGGTTGATCGAATCGATGGCCCATCAACGGCGCATCCAGGCCGACGAAGCGTCTTTCCAGGCCCGCCTCGCCCATCGCGAGGCTTTTTTCGGCGGGACCGGATATGCCGGCGCGACCTTCGGGACGGAAGAATCTCTCGGCCGGCTGAAAACGAAGGAGATCAAGGAATTCTACGATCTTCGTTTCGATCCCCGGAACATGATCATCGTTGCCGTTTCGGACCTGCCTCCCGAATCCCTTCAGTCTCTGGTCGCCCGGCATTTCGGGGCCTTGCGGGCGAGATCCGGGAATTCCGCGGGGGAAGAACCGCCGATAAGCGCGAAAAATCCGCTCCCCGAGACGCGGAGGATAAAAAAGGATCAGCGCCAAAGCGTCGTGTCCTGCGCCTTTCCCCTGCCGCGGATCGGCCCGGAAGACTATGTCCTGACGTTCCTGATCGAGAACGTCGTCGGCCGCGGTCCGGGATCGCGGCTCTGGGCCCTGCGGACGGAGAAGCAATTGGCCTATGTCGTCTCCTGTCTTGCCTTCCCCTTCCGCCAAGCCGGATTCATCGAATGCTACCTGGAGACGGACGCCGTCCGGGCTGATGCCGCGAAGGACGCCCTGGCGGAAGCGCTCGGGGAGATCCGGGACAAGGGAATCACGGCCGAGGAATTCGAGGCCGGAAAAGCCGTCCTCTGGGCGGATTTTCTCCGAACCAACGAAACGAAAGCGAACCGGGCCTCGACTCTCGGCCTCCTCGAATCGATCGGCCTCAAGGCGGAATTCGTAGGGGACTTCCGCCGAATTCTCGACAGCCTGAGCCTCGAGCGGGTCAACGCCGCGATCAAGCGGCTCTTCGATCCGGCCCGGGCCTCCTGGGTGATCGTCGGGCCGGAAAAATCTTGACCTCGCGACCGAATCGAAGGATACTGGGCCGGGAGTCCTAACATGAATATTGCCATATGCGGTTTGGATTGTGCCGGTTGTCCCGCGTATATCGTCCATACCACCGGGGACAAGGTCCTGCAAAAGGCGACCGCGAAAAAATGGACCGAGGAGTACGGCCACGAGATGTCGCCCGAAATGGTCGATTGCGCGGGCTGCGCGGCCGTCTCGGGCCCCCATATCGGGTATTGCGCCGTCTGCGAAATCCGGAAATGCGGCCTGGAGAAACAGGTCGAAAATTGCGCCTTCTGCGCTGATTATCCCTGCGCGACGCTTTCCGGGTTCTTTGGGAAAGCCGTCCAAGCCAAGGAGAACCTGGAAAAGATCCGGGCCGGCCGCAAATCCCTATAATATTTTCCCCGTTTCGTTCGCGGGCCCGGCCTTCAATAGACGGTCGGTACGACCTCCAGTTTTCCACCCGAGGTTGAAAGCGAAAAGCCGATCCCGCGGAAGGGGGCGGAGAATTTTCGGCTTTCCGCCCGCGCGATCGTGAACGTCTCTTTCAAGGCCGAATCGAACAGCGTCCCCCGGATTTCCCACCTCAGCCCGACTTCGGCCAGATCGAAACCGGCGACGTCGCATTCCCGGGAAAACACTCGCTCATCGCGAAATCCGCGGAGCATGACCGTATCGGTTGAAAATATTTTTTTATCGCCGGCATAGACGGTCAACGTTCCCTCGAACCGGCTGTCGTCGGTTTTCCCGAGAAGATCGAAGGTTAAACGCAATTCCTGCATTTCCGCCTTGTTCTTCAGGGCGGCGGGCAGGGCGGTCGCATCGCGGACTTCCGTTCGGCCTTCCCTAGGATTCGCGGCGCCGGACGAACCCTCGGGCGCCTTGTCTTCGAGCAAAATCAGCTTCATCCGGCCCGGTTTTTTAGCGGCGGGCCGGGCGGGGTCGAAAACCGGACGGGACGCCAGGTTAGAGATCGCTTTCGCCGTCAGGTAGGACGCGCGGACGATTTTTTCCATGCCCTCGAAATTGATTTTATCGGCATGATCGACGAACGAATGCCAGTCTTCGTGAATTCCGGTTTCCATATAGACGAACCCGATTCCGCGGGCGGCGAAGGACACATGGTCGCTGTCCATCCGGTCACCGCCGCTTCCCGTCAATCCTACGATTTTATCCTCGACCCATCCGGCCTTGAGGCCGGCTTGGTCGCAGCTTTCCCGGGCGATTCGTTCCAGCAGGGGCGTTTGGCAGGAGGTATGCACGAAGAAAGAGGCGTCCGACGGGCTCGGGTTCCGCGGCAGCCGGCCGATCATGTCCAGGTTCAGGCAGGCGACGATATCCGAGAGCGGCGCAAACGGTCTTTGAACGAAATACCGGCTGCCGAGGAATCCATCCTCCTCGCCGCACCAAAGGCCGAAAACGATGGTCCGCTTCGGCGGAGGGGAACTTCCGGCGAAGGCCCGGGCCAGCTCCAGAACGGCCGCCGCGCCGGACGCGTTGTCGTCAGCCCCGTTAAAGATGACCTGATTGGCGGCTCCGATATGGTCGAGATGGGCGCCGATCACGACCACCTCGTTTTTCATGGCTGGGTCCGATCCCGGAATGACGGCGATAACGTTTTTTCCGTTGACGGCTTCCGTCCGAACGGTTCGACGGATCCGGATCGTCGCGCCAGCGAGGGGCGCCGAAGCGGGCCGGCTCGTGGTATCGATCCGCCTCCGGAGCTCTGCGAGATCGTGCCCCGCCTGACGCATCAGAGCGTCCGAAGCCGAGGGCGAAAGGGAAATCATGACCGGATCTCCGGGATCGCGAAACAGCTCCCCCGTCCCGGCCGGAGCCATGACCGGACCGCCGGTCAAACGGAGTCGCCGCCGCCGGTCCGGAGGCCTGTCCCCTTCATACATCTTCAACGCGTTGGAGGCGAGATTCCGGAACGGCGCGTTGACGGCCCATTCCGCATTGAGCGGAGGAGGAGACGAAGCGAGAAGGATCTCCTCCGGAGACGCAAGGATCAGGCACCCGGCCGCGTCCCCGTCCCGGAGGGTTTGGAGGAGACGACGCCGGGAATCGTCGAAAAGGGCCTCGCTCGATTCGCCGGCCGCTGCCGCCTGTCTCAACCGTTCGTTCCGGGCCTCGATGATTTGCCTGTTTTTTTTATAGAGGGCGCCGCTCGGATTCGTTTGGCCCGGAAGGCCCTCCAGGACGACGACGAATTTATCCTTGAAATTCAGGTTCGCCAGCTCGTTGAAGTCGGGTTCCGTCCGTCCATACCCGGCGAAGACGATTCCCGCGTTCACATCGAACGGGAGTTCCGACGCGACGTCGAAGTCCGTCCGGCTTTGGAAAACCACTTCTTTTTGGAAGCCGTTCCGGGTGATGATCAGCGTCAGGAGCGTCTCTGGAAGACCGGCGTCGCGGACGAGGGGAACCGTTTGAAAATAGGAGCGGGCACGGCCCGTTCTCAGGCGGGTCAACGGATCGGGAACGTCGCCTCCCGGCCGGAGGCCCCAAACCTTGAAGAGCGAGGCGGCGTATTCGGCGGCGATGTCGTATCCCTCGCTTCCGGTTTCCCGGCCTCTGGTGAAATCGGCGGCAAGGACCGAAAGGTATGCCTCCAGCCTTTCGGCTCGAACATCGTCTTGAGGTGATCGCTCTTCCGGAGCGGCAAACCCCAAGACGAATAATACGAAGATCGCGATCCCGGCCGCCGTCAAGCCGTATTTTGATTTTTTAAACACGAGGAGCTCCTTTGTTTTTCGTATCGGCGGTCGCTTGAATCCGCCCGTCGAGGCTATTTTCAGGAAAAGAGGCGGTTTTGTCGGCCACGTTGCGAAATTTCGCCGGATATTTTTTTAAGATAGGGAATTTAAAGGAGATCGTTTGAGTCCACTTTCGGAAAATGGACGAGAAAAGAAGGCCGGATCAGCTTCGGGACTTGTCCCTGTACTCGGAAGGCGTCATCCCCGTCAATTCCTTGAAGACCTTGTTGAACGCGGTCTTGGTGCCGAAACCCGCCTCAAAAGCGATGTCGAGAATCGTTCGGTCCGCTTCCCGGGCGTCCGCAAGGGCTTTTTTGACTTCATTGATCCGATAGGTGCTGACGAAGCGGGAGAAGGACGCTCCAAGGACTTCGTTGAAAACCCAGGACACATGGTGCGCCGGAAGGGAAAGCTTCGCGGAGAGGTTTTGCAGGGACAAGCTTTCCTCATGATGTATTTTTTCCACTTCGAAGAGATAGAGGATCTTCGTCTTGATTTCCTCGGCCGCCTCGGGCCCGAGGGCAAATTTCGACCGGCCCCGGCCGCGCGCATATTTTTTTCGAAAGACAAGGAATCCCGCCGCGGCCGCGAGAAGGATCAGAAGGATGATCCAGGGCCAGGGAAGGGATTCCGCGGCGGATTCGGATGGGGGAACGACTCTCAATCCCCCTCCGGAACTCCGGATGATCAGTTTTCCGTCTTCGACGAACAAACCCAATCGAAATTGCCGCAACATCACGTCCAGCAACGCATCCCAGGGCATTTCATTGGCCAGGATGATGTCCTTGTCCGAAGCCGATCCTCGAACGATTTCATAGACTCCGGGATCGACCTCCAGGGCCAATCCGGAAGCTTTTTGAACCGCTTTGACCGCTGCGGGGAAGCTCTCGGCCGTGACCCGGATCGTGACCGGTCCACCGGTAAATTTCCGGGCAGCCATATTCCTCAGCAGCTCGTCCGGCGTCAGGTTTGGCGTTTGGTGACTCGCCCGACCGGCGAAGGACGAGGCTCCGAGCAAAAGGATGGCCGCCAAGCCGGCGATCAGGACCCGCTTCCGCCGCAGTCGTCGTTTTTCGCCCATCAGAACTCCCGGAGAAGCCTCTTATCGCCCTGACATCGATCCGGGACTCGTGAGGATCTCTACGACGCCGCTCTTTTCCATCCCTTTGATCACTTGAGCGACCATCTCCAGTTCGACGTCCGGGTATTCGAGCCCGAGAACATAAGCGTACTTCCCCGCCTGGCTTCCGACCTGAACATTTCCGCATTCCGCGCGGACAAGACGGTAGATGTCATAGATGCTCCGCCGCCCATCGATGAAATACTGGGTCGAGGTCTGGACAAAGCCGAACGGCCGGGCCGCCGGCGCCTGCGGCGAAGCCGGAGCGGCAGGTTTGGCCGGGGGCTCCTGAGGCTTGGGCCGGGGTTCGGGCGGACGCCCGGCCGGACTCATTTTCTGGGCTTCGGCCGAATAAACCGCGAATTTCCGCCGCGGAATCATTCGGGCATACGCTTTTTCGCTTTCGGTCATTTTTAGCTCTTCCGGCTTGATTTTCAAGTTCAGGCAGCGGTCGCGATAGACGGATTCGAGACGCTGGGCGGCGGCTTTCCGGACCTGCTCGAGGCTTCCAACCAGCATCCGGACCATCGCCTCCGTCGCCGGGGTTCGGCCCACATTCAGGCTGAATTCGACTCCCCCTTTAGCCCGGGCAAAAGCCCCGTCGACCTTGTCCTGGACCGCCCGGTACCGGGAATGGATTTTCGCCGGATCGTCGCCGATAAGCCGGAGGCACTGACGGGCGACTTCCGTAAGGTATTGGTCCCCCTCGGACGCCGTTTCCCAAGCCAGTCGCGCCGCTTCGTCTCCTCCGGCGACGGCCAGGTAGGCGAACGCGGAAAGGGCGACGACCCCGACCCTCTTCAATTCGGTCGGATCGACGTGGACGATCCGGTCCTCGGAGCTGTGGTAGAAATTATCGGGCCAGTAATTAAACTGCATCGTCGGGATGCCGGCCGCCAGGAAAACGGAGTGATCGCTTCCCGATGTCACTGCGGCCAGCGGGACCAGCCGATAATTGAACGGAGCGTTTTCCCCCTGGGTCGTCCGAATCTCGGCCTGGTCGACAAACCGCAGGAGGTCGCCGATCAGGGCGTTGAGAACGCTCGGCCGGGCGTCGGGCGTCGTCTTCATCCGGAGGTAGGAATCGGTCGTTTTCGTGTTTGCCCCGGCCATGTCGAAATTCAGGGCGACGAGGAGTTTTTCGGAAAGCTCCGGATGCTTGAACATCCAGGCCGTGGTGCCGGAGATTTCGTTTCCCCAGAGGAAGCGGATCGTCCGCCGGGGAGCCGGGATCGCCTTGTCCCGGACCAGCCGGGCCAGGGTCCGCCCGGCTTCCAGCAGGACGGCCACGCCGGTGCAGTTGTCGTTGGCGCCCGGCTTGCTGATCGTCTCGAAGGCATGGGCGACGAACAGCAATTCCTTCGCCGCGGGATCGGTGCCCGGGAGGACGGCCGAAACGACGTTCATTTTCCCGGGATATGTCTTGGCCCGGACATGGGCGCGGACGATCACCTTCTCGCCCCGTTCGCAATATCCCCGGAGCTCATTCAGCTGGCGAAGGGACAGGGCGAAGCCGAATCCGCTCTTGCCCGACGCCGGCGAGACGCTGGCCCAGCCGATTTGATCGAGCGTATACCCGGCGGCGTCCCCGCTGACCCCGGCCGAACCCGTGCCGAGGACTCCGGCCGCACCCTTGTCGACGACCGCCCTGCGGAAAAGGGACGAAGTCGATCCGCTCCCCAGGACGATTTTTCCGGCCACGTCCTTCCCGGCGTAATCCTCCTCCCGGCCGGCCCCGACGTACACGACCTCGGCTTCGACGTCGGCGTCGGCGCTCCCGGAAGCGAGCGAGGAGGGAACCTGGTTCAGGGAGGCGATCTTTTTCTTCTCCGGGACGACCAGATACAAGTCGCCCTCGATCGCGTCCCAGACATCCCGGGTCGGGAAAAAGTCAACGGTGACGTCCGAGAGGCCGGCCCGGAGCGCTTCGTCGCGGATATAGGATGTCTCGAAGTATTGGGTCTGGTATTCCTCGGCCTGGCGGTCGCGCGTTCCGGAAATCATCTGGACATGGAGGAACGCCTGCTCGCCCGAAAATTCCTGGATGATCGGATCGCGCAAGGCGGCCGGAACGATGCACCGGTCGGATGGGGTCGCTGCGGACGCGCGGCCTGGGGGGACGGCGGGCCTTGTTTGCTGGCCGGGAAGCGACGCGGTCAGAATAATCCCGAGGAGAAGGCTGAGGATTTTGAGCTTCATGGAGCGTCCTTTCTCAAGCCGCCGGTGTTCGGTTCGCGAAGTCGGCGCCGCCGGACCGAGTCGGTCCGCGCGAAGAGGAAATATATGTCTCCGCCGCCGGGAAAGTCAAACGCTTCCGGACGGGCGCGTTCCGGTTTTATCCAGGATCGGATATAATAGCCGCGTTGACCGACCTCAATCCTTCCTAACGAATCAAAAAGGAGTGTGGACGTGTCTTTTCCCGAACACCTTCTTTCCCAAGTCACCCGTTCGATGGGCGTATCGTTTATCCGAGAGATGGTCAAGGCGACCAAGGGCGTGGAGGGGATGATCTCGCTGGCCGGGGGGCTGCCCAGCCCCGATTCCTTCCCCAAGGAGCAGCTGGCGGCGATTTTCAAGGAGGTTGTGGAGAAGGAAGGCGCCGACGTCCTCCAATACGGACAAAGCGAGGGCGACGATATCCTGAAGGAGCAGATCCTCCGCTTTGAGAAGGAAACCAAGGTCCTCAAGGAGGAGGTCCTGATCACCGACGGATCGACCAACGGGATCTATTTTTTCACCCGGGCTCTGATCAATCCGGGAGACATCGTCGTCTGCGAAGGGCCGTCGTTTAACGGCACCCTCGTCGCGATCGAGGCCTGCGGGGCCGAGCTGGCCGCCGTCCCGATGGATGAGGAAGGACTGCTCGTCGACCGCGTCCGGGAGACGATCCTGGCCAAGCGGAAAGAAGGCCGGGCGGTCAAGTTCATCTACACCATTCCCGAATTCCAGAACCCGAGCGGCCGGACGATGAGCCTGGCCCGGCGGAGGGAGCTGATCCGCATCGCCCGGGAACTGGGCGTCCTTATTCTCGAGGACCAGCCTTACCGGGATCTGCGGTTCATGGGGAACCGGATCGAATCGATCTGGAACATCGCCCGAGCCGAATTCAACGACGAGGAGACCGTGACGATCTGCAAGTCGTTTTCCAAGATCCTCGGTCCGGGATTGCGCCTCGGATTCGCCGTCGGCCCGGTCGACCTGATCGCAGCCATGGCCAAGTGGGCCCAAAAAGTCATCGTCTCCCCGGAAGGCGTGGTTCAGAGAGTGGTCGCCCGGTTCCTGGAACGCGATATCCTCGAAGCCCATATCGAGCGGATCACCGCGATGTACCGGCAAAAAAGGGAAGTCATGATCTCGGCCTTGCGGGAGACCATGCCGCCGACCATCCGTTGGACCGAGCCCGAAGGCGGGCTGTTCATCTGGCTCACCTGCCCGGAGAGCTTCGATACCGACGCGATCTTCCTCGAGGCGGCCAAAGCCGGCGTCGCCTTCATTCCGGGGAGCAAATTCTATCCCTCGGGCGTTGTCCGGAAAAACGAGATCCGGCTCAATTTTTCCTACGCCACACCGGCCGACCTCCGGGAGGGCGTCGTCCGCCTGGCCAAAATCTTGTCGCGATAGAAGTTGGCTCGGGCCGGGAGGACCGGATCGCGGCCCCTTCCCGGCCGCCCCGCCGTCACATCCGCCGCAGGAGGCCTGAATGAAAAAGCGAATCCTTACGCGCTCCGGAAAGGCCTTCCTGGCCGGGCTCCTGTTTTTCGGATTCCTCACGTATTCTCGGCCGGGAGCGGTCGAAGTTACTCCCGAAGCGAAAGCCGCCTACCTCGCGGCCTTGCGCGACGCCGCCGTCACCGAACAGAGGGAGATCTCCCGGAATCTCCTGGCCATCGTCCCGAACGAGGATCCGGTCAATACCGCCCGTTTGAAGGGCGGTTCGCTGGTCTGGGAAGGAGAACCGGGCCGATCGCGCATCCTGGTTGCCGCCGTCATGTCCCGCGATTCCTACGACTGGTACTATCGGGCCAACCTCGAATCCAGAAACCCGGAATACGTCCTGGCCAAAAGCCTTTGGGTGACGGCCGTCCCGGAGCTGAGAAATTTTTTCCGGGGCGGAATATTCGGCCCGGGCTGGGCCGTGATCCCGACGCCGCTGAGGGTCAAACAGCTCCTGGGCCTCCATCCCGCCTTCGATTATGACGTCATCCTGGAAATGTTCGTCGATCCGAACGATCTGTTCCGCCCCTCCCCCGACCCTGAGATCACCGATCATGAGGCCGAGCTGGCCTACCCCGCCGCCGGAGCCGTCGACTTCTTTCCTTCCCGCGGGTTTGTCACCTGGATCTTTCCTCGGGACCGGAATCCGTTTTTAATCCTTCGGACCGACGTCTTTTTCAAAGACTCCAAATGGGCACCGGCCCAAACCTATCCGGAATGGTTCAGCGACAGGGCCGATACGATTTATGCCGTCGGAGACGAAAATAATCCGGCGACTTGGGGCTGGCCGTGGACCCGTCTCGGTTATACGTACGATTGGGGGGATTCCGACGACCACGTCGGCCTCAGCGAATTCGTCATCCGGATCGATCCCGAACGGAACGGGGGTGAGGCGCTCGTCCGCCTGGTTCGGGCCATCGACGCGGAAAGCCCCGATTGGATCCGGTATTTCACCCGGACGGATTATCTTCCCTAGGGCTTTTTCCCGACTGAAGAAGATTGGCCCGGATCCGGTTGGAGATCGAATACCACTTCTGGACGGTGTTTTCCAACCGGTAATAATGAAGAATGTAGGCCAGAGCCAAAATGAGGAGAAGGCCCGTCAAGGCCAGGGCCGGCCAGGAAAAATTGGCCATGGTGAAGGCCAGGGCCAGGACGAAAAACAGCCCGACAAACAGCATAACCAACAGGTGGGCCAAGCGCTCCTGCTGGAGCCAGGCGATCTGCTTGTCGTGGAAGGACAGAAGCTCTTCCAGGGCTTCCCGGTCCGGGACGGAGGCCATCGTTTTCAACAAATCGCGTTCGTGGCGCTTGAGGTAGCGGGTCATGGACGCCGTCTCCTTCAACCGGTGGCTTCATCATAGGACCCGGGGAAACGCCTGTCAATGACCCGACGCGGCGATTTGAGAGGATAATAAAATCGCCGCTCGTCCTGCAGACAGAAAGCGGCGCAGGCTGGGTTCAATCCCAATTCCCGTTATGGTATATTTGAATGGCTGATTGATCCGGTTTCAGGCGACAATCCCATTTCTCGGGCGAAAGGATAAAGACGCGGATGCGAGGATTGACTCTGGGCCTAATTATTTTGGGATTTTTTGGATCTGCGGATCAAAGAAGCGGATATCTCGGAATCGAAATGGTGAAAATCCCCGGAGGGACGTTCCAGATGGGCTCGAATTCCGGGCAAAGAGACGAGCAGCCGGTCCACACCGTCACCGTCGGCGCTTTTCTTCTTGGCAAGACGGCCGTGACCGTGGGCCAATTCGAGGCGTTTGTTTCCGACACGGGCTATCTCACGGAAGCCGAACGGGGGGACGGCTCGGTCGTTTTCGCGGGTCAAGGCTTCGATAAGAGAGCCGCGGCTAACTGGCGCAATCCCGGCTATCAACAGGATAACCGGCATCCGGTGACCTGCGTCAGCTGGAATGATTGTCTCGCCTTTATCCAATGGCTGAACACGAAAACCGGGAAAGGCTATCGCCTTCCGACCGAAGCGGAATGGGAGTTCGCGGCCCGCGGCGGCTTGCCGGGGGATTGTTACGGAAACTGCGATAGTATCGCCTGGTACGGGGCCAATTCCAATATGTCTGCGCATCCCGTGGCCCAGAAATTGCCCAACGCCTACGGCCTTTACGACATGATCGGCAATGTCTGGGAGTGGTGTTCGGACTGGTACGGACCCTATTCCTCCTCTTCTCAAACCAATCCGACGGGTTCCGCCGCCGGCTCAAGTCGCGTCAATCGCGGCGGCGCCTGGTATGGTCCGGCGATAGGCTGCCGGGCGTCGGATCGCGCCAAGAACACGCCGGATGATCGCGGCAACGGTTTGGGATTTCGCCTGGCCCTGGATTAAAACTCGAGGTTGAAAATCTTGAATCTTTTCGTGCCGGAAGGGGTGACGATATTCACTTGCTCGCCGAGCTTGCGCCGGATCAAGCCCCGGGCGATCGGCGCGGCGATTGATATGGAGCCGTGTTCAATATCGGCTTCATCTTCGCCGACGATTCGGTAGACGACCTGTTCGCCGGTATCGAGATTCTCCAAAAACACCTTGGCCCCGAAAACGACGCTGTCGCCGGACAATTTCGCGGGATCAATCACCGCGGCATTGGCAATGCGGCCTTTCAAATAGGCGATTCTCCCGGCAATCAGCGATTGTTCTTCCTTGGCGCACTTAAATTCGGCATTTTCGCTGAGGTCGCCGTGGTCTCTGGCTTCTTGTATGGCTTTCACATTGGCCGGGCGATCGACTTCGCGAAGTTTTTTAAGCTCCGCTTCCAGTTTTTTAAGACCCTCGGGGGTTATAGGAAATTTTTCCATGAGCTTCCTCCCTTCGAAAGTCAGGCCCGTTTCCGGAAAAGACGACGCGGTCGGGACAAGGATCACCTGCGCTTAAAAAAGTCCCGCACCGCCCTCCCCTGACCGGGGGAACGGTGCGGGGCGCGTTCAATCAGAATCGATCGCCCGCGGAAACGTTACTCGGCCATCTTCTTATAGATGGCGTAGCGCTTCTTGGCTTCCTCGGCCGCCTGGGCGAAGAGCACCTTGGCGATGTCGGGGAATTGCTGGGTGAGCGTCCGGTAGCGGACCTCGTTTTTCAGGAAATCGCCGTATTCGAGCTTCGGCTCCTTGGAATCGAGCTGGAGCGGATTCTTTTCATCCTTGGCCAGGAGCGGATTGTACCGGTAAAGGATCCAGTATCCGGCGTCGACGGCCAGCTTCTCCTCGGCCTGGGTCTTCTTCATGTCGATCCCGTGGTTGATGCACGGCGAATAGGCGATGATGATCGACGGTCCGTTGTAGGCCTCGGCTTCCTGGAAGGCCTTGATGCACTGGTTCATGTTGGCCCCCATGGCCACCGCGGCCACGTAAACATAGCCGTAGCTCATGGCCATCCGGCCGAGGTCCTTTTTGGCGGTCTTCTTGCCGGAGGCGGCGAACTTCGCCACCGAGCCCGTCGGGGTCGACTTGGAGGCTTGGCCGCCGGTGTTGGAGTACACCTCGGTATCGAGGACCAGGACATTGACGTTCCGGTTCATGGCCAGGACATGGTCCAGCCCGCCGTAGCCGATGTCGTAGGCCCAGCCGTCGCCGCCGATACACCAGACGCTCTTTTCGACCAGGAAATCCTGGAGCTCGCCGATCTTGGCCAGCGGGACTTTAGCCCCATTGGCGCCCTTGAGGGCGGCCGGGAGGGCGGCTCTGACCGCCGCGGCCGCGGCTTTCGCCTCGTCGCCGGCGTTCGTCCATGAGGCTTTCATTTTATTCAGGGCTTCCGTCAGGGCGGGGGTTGTCCCGGCGGCCAGGACGGCGTCGATCGAGGCGGCCAGGAGCTTCCGGTTGGCATCGACCGCCAGCCGCATGCCGAAGCCGTACTCGGCGTTGTCCTCGAAGAGCGAATTGCCCCAGGCCGGCCCCTTCCCTTCCGTCGTTTGGCAGTAGGGCGAGGTCGGGAAAGTTCCGCCGTAAATGGACGAGCAGCCGGTGGCGTTGGCGACAATCATCCGGTCGCCGAAGAGCTGGGTGGCCAGCTTGACATAGGGCGTCTCGCCGCAGCCGGAGCAGGCTCCGCTGAACTCGAACAGGGGCCGGAGCAGCTGGCTGCCCTTAATCGTGTCCCTCTTGTTGCCGTCCAGGACGTCGTAAGGGGCCTTCTCGAAGAACGCCTCGTTTGTATTCTCGCCGGCTTTCCGGGCTTCCTCGATGGGGACCATCTTCAGGGCTTTGACCTTGCTCGGGCAGACCTCGACGCAGTTCTCGCAGCCGACGCAGTCCTCGACATACACCTGGAGGCGGTAGGCGAGGTCCTTGTCGTTCTTGGAGTTGGACTTGATGGTTTTAAACGTCGCGGGAGCGCCGGACAGGTCGGCGGGTGTGATTTGCTTGGGCCGGATGGCGGCGTGCGGGCAGACGAGCGAGCACTGGTTGCACTGGATGCAGTTTTCCGGGATCCAGGCCGGGACTTCGACGGCGATGCCGCGCTTTTCCAGGCAGGACGTGGCCGTCGGGATCGCTCCATCAAACGGCATTTTGGAGACCGGGACGAGATCGCCCTTGAACCGGGTGACCGGGTCGATGACGTCCTTGGCGAAGGCCGAGGCGTCGTCGGGGACGATCTTGGTCATGGGCACGGACTTGCCGGGCTTGGCCGGGATCGGGACTTCCTCCAGGCCGGCCGCGGCCCGGTCGACGGCGTCCCAGTTCATCTTCACGACCTCGGGCCCTTTCCGGCCGTAGGTCTTCTCGATCGCTTTCTTGATGAGGGCGATGGCTTCGGCCTCGGGCAGCACGCCCGAAAGCTTGAAGAAGCAGGCTTGCATGATCGAGTTGATCCGAAGGCCCAGGCCGAGCTCTCCGGCGATCTTGATCGCGTCGATCGTGTAAACCTTGACCTTCTTGTCGATGATCGTCTTCTGCATGTCGGCGGTCAGGTTCTCGAAAACCTCCGAGGCCTTCCAGCTGGAATTGAGCAGGAACGTCCCGCCTTCCCGGATGCCCTCGAGGATGTCCAGCCGGCCGATGTAGGATGGCTTGTGCAGGGCGACGAAGTCGACCGTATTGAGGAAGTACTGGGACTGGATCGGCTGCTTGCCGAAGCGAAGGTGGGAGATGGTCACGCCGCCGGACTTCTTCGAGTCGTACTGGAAGTAGCCCTGGCCGTACATGTCGGTATTGTCGGCGATGATCTTGATCGAGTTTTTATTGGCCCCGACCGTGCCGTCCGAGCCGTAGCCCCAGAACTTGCAGCGGACCGTGCCGGGAAGCTCGGTGTCGAGGACCGGGCCGACGGGAATGGACAGGTGGGTGACGTCGTCGTTGATCCCGACGGTGAAGCCGTGGGTCGCTTTCCCGGCGAGATGGTCGTAGACGGCCTTGACCATGGCCGGGGTGAATTCCTTGGAGGACAGGCCGTAACGGCCGCCGATGATCTTCAGGCCGAGGCCTTCGAGGGCGACGACGACGTCCAGGTACAGCGGCTCGCCGATGGATCCGGGCTCCTTGGTCCGGTCGAGGACGGCGATTCGCTTGACCGATTTGGGCAGGGCGGCCTTGAGCGCTTCGGCGTCGAAGGGCCGGTAGAGGCGGACTTTGACCAGGCCGAGCTTGGACCCGCGGGCGTTGAGGTAATTGATCGTCTCTTCGGCGGTTTCCGCTCCCGAGCCCATCATAACGATGACGTTTTCGGCATCGGGGGCCCCGAAGTAATCGAACAAGTGGTAGGACCGGCCGATCGCCTTAGCGACCTTGTCCATGTAGTGCTGGATGAGCGCCGGTGCGGCCAGGTAATCCTTATTGATCGTTTCCCGGCCCTGGAAGTAGACGTCCGGATTCTGTTGGCCGACCTTCATTACGGGCCGCTCGGGGTTGAGCGACCGGCGGCGGAAATCCTCGAGGTACGGAGGCTCGAACAGCCCGGCCAGGGTCTCATAATCGACGACGTCGATTTTTTCCACGACGTTGGAGGTCCGGAACCCGTCGAAGAAATGGAGGAAGGGGATCCGGGTCCGGAGAGTCGAAAGGTGGGCGACGATGGCCAGGTCCTGGGCTTCTTGGACCGATCCGGCGCAGGTCATGGCGAAGCCGGTGTTCCGGGCGGCCATGACGTCACTGTGGTCGCCGAAGATCGAGAGAGACTGGCAGGCCAGCGACCGGGCCGAAACCAGGAAGACCGTCGGGAGCATTTCCCCCGCGATCTTGTGCATGTTCGGCAGCATGAGCATCAGGCCCTGCGAGGCCGTGAACGTCGTGGTCAGGGCGCCGGCCGAGAGGGCGCCGTGAACCGCGCCGGAGGCGCCGCCTTCCGACTGCATCTCGATCACGTCCACCTTCTGCCCGAAGATGTTCTTCTTGCCCTGGGCCGACCATTCGTCGGCCAGCTCGCCCATCGTCGAGGACGGGGTGATCGGGTAGATGGCCGCGACTTCGGAATAGGCGTAGGAAACATGGGTTGCGGCCGTGTTTCCGTCGACGGTTTTGAACGACTTTTTCATCAAGTACTCCTTTGAGCCGCCTGTGACGGCGTTGACGTTATCGCAATCGCGGATACCCGCGCAGTCAATCCTTGAGTTCCGTCCGGCCTTCCAGGGACTTGCGGATGGTGACCTGGTCGGCGAAATCGATGTCCGAGCCGACCGGCAGGCCCATGGCCAGCCGCGTCAACCGGATATTATACCCCTGAAGGGCCCGGGCGAGGAAGTGGGACGTCGCTTCCCCGTCGGCCGTCGGATTCGTGGCGATGATGATTTCCCGGAAGCGGCCGGCCTGGAGGCGCTTCTCGAGGGTCTCGAGGCGGAGGGCTTCGGGACCGACGCCCTTGAGGGGCGCCAAGGCGCCGGGGAGAACATGGTAGCGGCCGTGGAAGACGCCGGACCGCTCGATGGCCGCGATGTGAAACGGCTCCTCCACGATGCACAGGCTCTCATCGCTGCGGTTGGGATCGGCGCAGAAAGCGCAAGGGTCGGACTGGGTGATGTTGTTGCAGACCGAGCAGGGCAAGAGGCTCTTCTTCAATTCGCGTATCGCCTCGGCCAGGCGTTCGGCGTCCTCTTGCGTCCCCGACAAAAGATGAAAGGCCATCCGCTGGGCGCTTTTCCCCCCCACGCCGGGAATCCGCTTGAGCTCCTCGATGAGGCGATTCAGCGGAGGCGCGTATTCGGCCATCAGAACATCCCCGGAATCTTCAGGCCGGCGCCCAGGCCGCCCAGCTTCTGGGCCAGCTCCGCGTCCACCTTGGCCGCGGCGTCCCGGAAAGCCGCCAGGATCAGGTCCTGGAGCATGTCGACGTCGTCGCGATTGACGACCTCGGGATCCAGTTTGAGGGACAGGACGTTCTTCTGGCCGTCGAGGACGGCGGTGACCATCCCCCCTCCGGCCGATCCCTCGACCCGCATTTCGGCCGTTTCGCGCTGGAGGCGCTCCTGCATCTCTTTAGCCGATTTGAGCATCTTCTGGATATCGCCGAAACCCTTCATGGCGGTTCACTCCCCATCTTTCGGCCGGGGCGGCCGAGCGTTCTCGACCGAGACGACCCTGGCTTTATACTTGTCTTGGAACAATTTCACAGTCGAATGGCGGAGGGCGGCTTCCTTTCCCGCGTTGCCGGCGGGAATCGAACGGGGGCCGGCCGGCGCTTCCTCCCGGACCGACGAACGACCCGCCGGGGACGCCGTTTCGTAGACGCCCGGTTTGGCCGCGGGCGTTCCGGCCGAAGCGGCCCGGGGCAGGCCCGGAACCGGGGCGGGCTCCGTGGCCGGGTACAGCCGCTTCGTTCCGAATGTTCCGGCCGGAGGGGCGGTCGAGGCCGCGGTCCGAATCTGTCCCGGCCCGGCGGCGGGGGCCGTCTCCTCCCATCCGGAGAGAACGTCCTTGAGGTCGATCAGCTTGCGGAAATGACAGAGCTTGACGAGCAGCGTCTCGAAAGCGATCTGGGGCTGGGCGGAGAATTTCATGGCCGGTTCGCCGTTTTGGAGGGCCTGGAGGTACCGGAGGAGGTCTTCCTCCCCCGTTTTTTTCGCTTCGGCCCGGAACGCCGCCAGGTCCGCCTCGCCCACGGTCAGGATCTCGTGCGGACGGTCCATCGTCCGGACGATCAGGAGATCGCGGAAATGCTCGATCAGCCGCTTGTGAAACGCCCGAAGGTCATAGCCCGAATCGATGACCTTTTCGACCAGGGGAAAAATAAGGCCCGGTTCGCCGGCGATCACGGCCGAGGAAAATTCAAAGAGCAGGTCGCGGTTGATCGTGCCCAGGATCAGGGCCAGGTCCTTGTCATCGATCGTCTTGCCGCAGAAAGCCACGGCCTGGTCGAGGAGCGTCAGGCTGTCGCGGATGCTCCCTTCCGAGGCCCGGGCGATCAAGCCGTAGCCGTTTTCCGAGAGGGTCAACCCTTCCTTGCCGGCGACGAACGCCAGGTGGGCCTTGATCTCCTTCTGGGACACGCGTTTGAACTCGTAGTACTGGCACCGGGAGACGATCGTCAAAGGGACTTTCTGAAGCTCCGTCGTGGCGAAGATGAAGATCGTTTTTTCCGGCGGCTCCTCAAGGGTCTTCAGGAGGGCGTTGAAAGCCGGCCGGGAAACCTGGTGGACTTCATCGATGATAATCACCCGGTACCGGCTCTGCATGGCCTTGTATTGGACCAGCTCCCGAAGGTCCCGGATGTTGTCGATGCCGTTGTTGGACGCTCCGTCGATTTCCATGACGTCGACCAACTTGTCGTCCTGGATGGCCATGCAGAACTCACACACGCCGCAGGGCGTCGGCGTCGGCCCTTTTTCGCAATTGAGGGCCTTGGCCAGGATCCGGGCGGCGGTTGTTTTGCCCACGCCGCGCATCCCCGAAAACAGGTAGGCTTGGGCGATCCGGCCGCTCCGGATGCCGTTTTGAAGGGTTTGGACGACCGCGTTTTGGCCGACCATCTCCTCGAAAGCCATGGGCCTGTATTTGCGGGCGAGAACGGTGTAATTTTGATCGGACATCGCGCCTTCCGGGTGTATCGGGTGGGGGAACTTCCTCCCCATGGGATACAGGATAATTTACCACAAAACGGCCCTTGCGTAAAAGCGTTTTTTGATATAATCGGGGCGCCTTGAACCGCTCCCGAAGCCTGCTCGAAGTCCACGCCGCCACGGTCCTTTTCGGCCTGGCCGGGCTTTTCGGCAAATGGCTGACGCTTCCGCCGCACTTGATCGTCCTGGGCCGGGTCGTCTTCGCCGCCGCCGCCCTGGCCCTGATCGTCCCCGCCGCGGGAGGACGGTTCGCCCTCCGGCGGAAGACGGACATCGGGGCCTTCCTCCTCCAAGGCCTGATCCTGGCGGTCCATTGGGTTCTTTTCTTCGAATCGATCCGCGTCTCGACGGTCGCCGTCGGACTCCTTTCCTACTCGAGCTTCCCGGTGTTCACCGCTTTCCTGGAACCGGCCTTCTTCCGGACGCGGATCAGCCGTCTTCATATCGGGTTGTCGCTCGTCTGCCTGGCCGGGATTTTCCTGATCGTCCCCCGGTTCCGTATGTCGGAAAACGTCTTCCGCGGCGTTCTTTACGGTTTGGGCGCGGGAGCGACCTTCGCCCTCCTCAGCATTCTCAACCGGAAGCTGTCCTTCCGCTACGCCAGCCCGGTCGTGGCTTTTTACCAGGACGCGTTCGCCGCTCTTTTATTATTGCCGGCCGCGTTCCTTCTCCCTTTTTCCTGTCGCGGCCGGGACCTTCTTTTCCTGGCCGCCCTGGGAATCGTGTGCACGGCCGGGGCGCATACGCTCTTTATCGCCGGAATGCGGCATCTCTCGGCCCAAACCGCCAGCATCATCAGCGCCCTGGAACCGGTTTATGGAGTGCTTTTCGCCCGCATGTTCCTGGGCGAACGGCCGGCGGTGCGGACGCTCATCGGAGGAGCGGTCATCCTGGCGGCCGTGGCCGCCCTCTCCCTTCTCCAGCTCAGGAAATCGGCGATAGCGCCTTCCGCTTGAAGAGAATCTCCAGACGGGGGCCGCGGCGTTCCACCCGGCCGAAGGTCTTCTGAAAATCGACGAAATCGAAACCGTCGCTCTTTTGGGCCGTGATTTTCAGATAAGGATCGAGGTTGTCCCGGAGGTTCCGCAGAACGGCCGCCGCGGCATCGTCCGACGGATAGTCCGCCACGATCCGTTTGAAGGTCGAGCCGTCCTCGGCTCGGTATTCCCCGAGGGCCGCGAATGTCTGTCCGTTCAAGCCGAGGATATCCCCTTCCCCGAACGTGTAGATCGGGAGAAGCCCGACGGGGCCTCGGATCAATCGTCCGCTCCCCGGAATGAGGCCGGCGGACGGAAGCAAGGTCAGGGGAACGCCGGATGGTGCGTCAGGAAGGCGGGACAAGGCCGCCCGGGCCAGGGAGATCATCGCCGGGCGGAGCGTTGCTCCGGGAGCGAAATTATTGATCTTCAGATAATACCGGCCTTTGACGGCGACGACCTGGGCCTCTTCGCTCGAATTCCGGGCCGGGATTTCCGCCCAGGGCGTTTCCCGCCCGGCGTTCATCAGGTAAATCCCGAGGGCCGCGTCGGGTTCCGTCATTTCATAGAGCTCGAAGTCGAGTTCGGAAGAGCCCGCGGCGTACGTCTGGACCAGGACCTTGGCGAACCCGAACTCCAGATAGAGCTCCGCCCCGCCATCGATGTGATTAAAGAGATCCTTTTCGATGAAGACCCTGGGCTTGCCGGAGGCCGTCCACTCCGGAGCAAATCCGCCCGGGGGAAGCAGGTCTTGGGCGAGTCCCGAGCTTCCGAAAATCAGAAACACGCCCGCAAGCCGGAGCAAGTTCCCAAGCCGGATGTTCATGATCTCCTCGCCGCCGATTGTATCGGAATTACGGCCGGATGGAAAACGTCAGCTTCAAAACGCCCCGCTCTTCCGTGGGCAGGAAGCGGGAAACGGGATCCCAGCTCCGCTCCCAGCCTTTATTATAAACGAGATAAATTTCATTCCCGGGGGAGATCCGCCACCGAAGGCGGGCGCTCCAGCCGAGAAGCCGGGAGACGTCGTCGTACTGGACGTAGTTCATCAGCCCGAAATCGGGAGAAAGATAAAAGTCGGCTTTGAGCTGATAGACGTTTTCGCTGAAATTCCCCTGGGCCATCCGGCCCCGGACGAGGTTGGTGTCGAAGGACAGGTTGACGAAACCATCGAATTTCACATCAAGGCCCAGGTTGAAATCGTCGTAATGGCCGGAATAAAACCGGCCGAAGGTGTAGTTCACCGAACCCGAAACCGGGCGGCGTCCCGAGGTCGAAAGGTTGATCCGGGCGTTGGTGTAGTTGTAGGGGCCGGCCGGGAGGACGACGCCGCCGGCAATTTCAAAGTCATAAGGCAAAACGTCGCGGTTGAAATTGATGTTGAAGCTGAGGCTTTCCCCGCTTTCCGTCTGGAAGCCGAACGGCGTGAAATTGATCATCCGCGTTTCCAGGTCGCCGGACAGCTTCCAGTAATAATCGGCGCTGAAGTTGAAAAACAGCTGCCGGATGAAGGACTTCAAGAAGCCGCCCGTCGGGCGCGGCTGGAACCCCACCATGACATACCCCGTCTGGATGCCGCGCCGCATCATGTAACCGATCCCGGGATCGAGGGCCTCGCCGTACCAGGCATAAGTCGTCTGAATGTTCCAGAGGTCGTTGGGATAGTTGGCCCGGAAGCCGAAGCCGTGATGCCGTCCGTCCTCCTGTTCGTTCCAATTATAGGCGCCCCAGGCGGCCAGCATGACATTTTTATTGCCGAGGAAGGTATGGGAACTGTAATTGAAATCCGCCCCGATCAGGGAATTCCGTTCGCCCGTGGGGCTGCCGTTCGTGAAAATGAGCCCGACTTTGCTCTGGGCGAAGATGTTCTGGGTCACCCGGCCGGCGAAGTAATTGCGGCCCGGCTGGTCTTCATAGGCCCCCGTCACCACGTCGAAAATCGAGAGGTTTGTCTGGCCCACCTTGCCGTACAGCTTGGTCCCGAAGAGAACCGGGATCTGCTTGCCGCCGACGAGCCCGATCCGGCGGCTGAAGAACGGGGTGAAGCTCACGCTCGAGCTGAAGCTGAACGTCTCCGACCCCTCCAGGAAGAACATCCGCTTCTCGGGGAAGTTGATCTGGAACCGGGTCAGGTTGATCCTTCGTTCATCGGCCTCTGTCTCGGCGAAATCCATATTGACGCTGACGACGCCGACCAGGTTCGGCGTGAAGCTCTTGTAGACATCCAGCCCGCCGTCCAGCCGGAACTCGGCGCCGGAGCCGGCGGAATGGATTTTTTCGACGCCGGTCAGGCCGTAGGGCCGAATCGTGACGCCTTTCCCCTGCCGGATATTCTCGATGCCCTCCAGGGCCGCCGCTTCGTTCGGATTGTTGAAATTGCTGTCCCGGGTCGTCCCGGACATCCGGATGGTCTCCAGTTTCCGGGCAATGGTGCGTTCGACGTTGAGCCCCCAGACCGAGAGGCCCGGCTTGAACGAAATCGACTTGAACGGAATCCGGAACTCGGCGCTCCAGCCGTCGGCGCCGACCCGGCTCTCGGCGTCCCAAATCCCGTCCCAATTCAAGCTGGCGTTGCCGTCATAGATCAGCCCTTCGCCCCGCGCCCCGCGGGGATTGACGAAGAAGACGTACGCCGTCCGCTTATCCTGGAAGGGATCGAGAAGAACCTTGACAAGATCGTCGCCGGCCGCCGACGGAGCGCCATGATAGCCGCCATATCCGCCGTACCCGCCTCCCGACGACCCGCTGTCATGGGCCATGGTGTTGGCCGTGATCCGTCCGGGTTCTCCGTCGCGGCAGAGAATCCCGAGGTACAAGTTCGCCTCATCGTAGACGATCCGCAGCTCGGTCTTCTCGGTCGGCTCCCCTCCCGGCGTCGGAAAAACCATCCGGAATCCGGAGAAGGCGGCCGCACCCGCCCAGGCGGGATCGTCGAGCAGTCCGTCGATTTTCGGGCCGGACGAAACCCGGACCGCCCGGATCTCATCCGCAGCGGCGGCGAAGGCCGAAAAAACAGCCAGCGCCAGCAACGCGACAAAGATCTTTCGCATCATGTCCTTCATCGTTATCATCATTGAAAGAAAAGAATTTTCATTTAAAAGACAATCAGTTTATCCGGTTCGGCGGAGGGAAGCAAGGCCGGAGGAGGAAATTCCGATTGACTTGGCCCCGGACCGCGGTTATCCTGAGGCCATGGGAATCGGAGAAAAGCCCTTTTCCCCGAAAGTGTCCGGCTTCACGCTCAAAAAGCCGAAATCATCCAAACGACCGGCCCCGCTTCCCTATATCCTGATATTTCTCGGCCTGGCCGCGGGGATCATCGCCATCGGATGGATCTCCTACCGGCAATTCGCCCGGAACGTGGAGAGGGAAGTATCGGACCAGCTGGCCTCCATCATCGAGCTGAAGACGTCCGAGATTTCCCTCTGGCGGAAAGAACGCGTCTGGGACGCCGTTCTGCTCGCCCGCAACTCCGCCTTGGCCGATCTCGTCCAGCTGACGCTCCAAACCCCGTCCGACGGCCAAGCCCGGGCGAAGCTTTCGGTCTGGTTTGAAAGCTATCTCGAGGGCGGCCAATACGACCGGTTCCGGCTTCTGGATCCGGAGGGAAACGCCGTTCTGACCGTTCCCGCCGGTCTCGGGCCGGTCTCTCCTGACGTCCTCGTTAGCCTTCAGGATGTCATCCGTTCCCGACAGCCGGAATTCGTGGACCTCCATCGGAGCGAGCCTGAACAGCGCGTTTTCATGAATGTTTTAATCCCGATCGCCGAGGCCCGGGATAATAATAAAGTCGCGGGTGTCCTCTCGCTGCGCATCGATCCGAACCGTTTTCTCTTCCCGCTCCTTGCTAAATGGCCCGTCCCGAGCGCCTCGGCCGAAACCTTGCTGGTCCGCAGGGAGGGGGACGCCGTCTTGTATCTCAACAACCTTCGGTTCCGGCCGGACGCCGCTCTCGTTTTCAGCCTCCCGCTATCCACGCCCACCCTGGCCGGAATAGCTGTTCAGGGCCGGGAAGGATTCGTCAAGGCGAACGACTACCGCGGCAAGCCGGCGATCGGCTACATCGGACGGATTCCGGACTCGCCCTGGTACCTCGTCGCCCGGATGGATCGCGATGAAGTCGAAGTCCCGCTCCGGAAGCGGTTACGGCTGAACCTGGGGCTGATCGTCGTTCTTCTCTTCATCGCCGGCTTGGGCGGCCGGGCCCTCCAGCTCCGTCAAATCGGACGCTATTACCGGGAGAGCAGCGAAGCCGCCCGGAGCTTCCACCTCCTCTCCTCCCGCCAGGAAGCGCTGCTCGCCGCCCTTCCCGAAATCATCATGGAGGTCGACCAAAAGAAGGTTTATGTCTGGGCCAACCGCCCCGGGATCGAATTCTTCGGGGAGGACGTGATCGGCAAGGAAGCGTCCGAGTATTTCGTCGGGAACCAGAACACCTACCAAGTCGTCGAACCCGTCTTTACCGGCTCGGAGGACCTGATCTACGTCGAAAGCTGGCAGCGGCGCAAGGACGGACAGGTCCGCCTCCTGGCCTGGTGGTGCCTGTCGCTCAAGGACTCGGAAGGCGTCGTTACGGGGGCCATTTCCTCGGCCCGGGACATCACCGAGCAGCGGAAAGCCGAGGATGCCCGGCGGGAAAGCGAGGCTCGGTACCGGACGCTGATCGACAACGCCCCGCTGGCCGTCCTGGTCAACCGCGAAAACAAGATCGTCCTGGTCAATGAGGCCTGCCTCCGGCTTTTTAAAGCGACGTCGCCCGACCAGCTCCTGGGAAAATCCCCCTTCGATCTGTTCCACCCGGATTACCACGGCATCATGCGCGAGCGGATTCGTATGCTCCGGGACCTGGGCAAGGCGGTCCCGACCATCGAGGAGAAAATCATCCGCCTCGACGGCGTCGCCGTCGACGTCGAGGTCACGGCCGCGCCCTTCACCGACCAGGGCGTCAACGCCATTCACGTCGTCATCAACGACATCACCGAGCGGAAATCCGCGGACAACCGGATGAAAGCCGCCCTGGAGGCTTCTCGGGCTAGCGAGGAAAAATTCCGGAAGGCCTTCACCACCAGCCCCGATTCCGTCAACATCAACCGGATGTCCGACGGGATGTACGTCTCGATCAATAAAGGCTTTACCCAGGCCATGGGGTATACCGAGGGGGAGATCCTCGGGCGGACGTCCCTCGAATTCAATATTTGGGACGATCCCGAAGACCGGCGCCGGCTGGTTCAAGGACTGCGCCTGGACGGCGTGGTCGAAAACCTCGAAGCCCGCTTCCGGCGGAAGAACGGCGATGTCGGCGTCGGCTTGATGTCGGCCGCTTTGATCGAGATCGAGGGCGTCCCCCATATCCTCAGCATCACCCGCGACATCACCGAGCGGAAGCGGTCCGAAACGGCGCTCCGGGAAAGCGAAGCGAAGTTCCGCAACATCTTCGAAAACATCCAGGACGTCTACTACGAGACGGCCCTCGACGGGACGATTCTCGAAATCAGTCCGTCGATCACCCTCCTGGCGAGAAACCAGTACACCCGGGAAACGCTCCTGGGGAAATCGATCCTGGAATTCTACGCCGATCCTCAGGAACGGGAGAAATTTCTCGCCGACCTGAAAAAGGAAGGCAAGCTTGCGGACTATGAAATCACCCTCCGCAATCGCGATGGAAGCCTGATTCTCTGTTCCCTGTCCTGCCGGATTTTCTTCGACCCGGCCGGCCAGCCGGAGAAAATCGTCGGGAGCATGCGCGACATCGGAGAGCGCAAAAAAGCCGAGATCCAGAAAGAAGACGCCTTGGCGGCCTTGCGGGAGAACGAGGCGATCTTCGACCAGCTCATGAAAAACAGCCCGGTTTACATGTTCTTCAAGGACGAAAACCTCCGGCCGATCCGCCTCAGCGCGAATTTCCGGGAGATGCTCGGCAGGCCGGTCGAACAGGCGCTGGGGAAGACGATGGACGAGCTGTTCCCCTCCGACTTGTCCAAGAAGATCATCGCCGACGACAAGCGGATCCTGGAGCAGGGCCGCCCTGTCGTCGTCGAGGAGGAGCTCAACGGCCGGTTCTACACGACCATCAAATTCCCGATCCACGTCGAGGGACGGCCCCGCCAGCTGGCCGGATTCACCATCGACACCACCGAGCGAAAACGGGCCGAAGACCGGATCAAGAACGCCCTGGAAGCCCTCCAGGTTTCGCTGCGGGAGAAGGAGCTGCTTCTCCAGGAAGTCCACCACCGGGTCAAGAACAACCTCCAGATCATCTCCAGCCTGTTCAATCTCGAGGCCGAGCATGCCTCCGACGAAACCCGGCGCGTTCTCAAGCGCGGCCAGGCCCGGATCCGATCCTTGAGCCTCGTCCACGAGAAGCTCTACCGGGCGGCCAACCTGTCGCGGATCGACCTGCCGGGATACATCGAAAGCCTGGTCACCCACCTCTTCCACGTTTACCTGGTCGATCCCACGCAGGTCCGTCTGGAAACCGACTTCGAGGAAGTCTCCCTCGACATCAATTCAGCCATCCCGTGCGGCCTGATCCTGAACGAGTTGATCGCCAACACCCTGAAACACGCTTTCCCCGAAGGCCGGAAAGGCGTCGTCCGGATCCGCCTGGCCCGAGGGCCCGGAGGGGCGGTGGAGCTCGAAGTGTCGGACGACGGGATCGGCCTTCCGGAGACGATCGATGTGCGCAATCCCGAGGGATTCGGATTTCAGATCATCAACCTCTTAATCAATCAGCTGGAGGCGAAGCTGACCCTGGACCGGACGCACGGGACCTCGTTCGTTCTGAAATTCAAGGAGCTCAAATACAAGCCGCGGATCTAGTGTCCCGTCTCATAAATTTATTGCCAAATTTTCCGGGGAGACGGGCCACTTCCAAGGGGGAGTCAAGCTCCCCCGGCGATGTCGCGTCGAGAGTATTGAGAATATGACAAGATATTTCTGAGACGCGACTATAGCCCGCGTTTTTCCAGTCCGGCTCAGGCCTTCACGTGATGGAGCTTCTCTCCGGAGACAATCCCCAATCCGAGCCGTTCCGCATAGCGCAGGTATTCGGTATTGCGCGGATTCTCGTTGACCGGGACTCCCATCTCTTTCCGCTTGGCCACGATCAGGTTGTGGCAGACCATATCCAGGGCGAAGGGATCGGTGGCCAGGTAAATCTTGTTGTCGATATAGGCGAACTTGGCGTTGGGCCCGGGCCCGCCGTCGTACTGGCAACGAAGCCCGTCGGTGATGTTGAGAACCATCTTGTCCCGGATATCCGGAAAGGCCAGGGGCTCGACGCAGACGTCGAGAAAGAGCGGGACATGGAGCCGGTTGGTGTTGCAGATGGCGCCGTAGCCGATGTTTTTCGTGGCCATCGAGATCGCAGGGCCGGAGTTTTTAAAGACCGGGAGATTGATGAACTTGGTCAGCTTCTTCGTCAGGAGCTTTCCGAAATAGGAAAATTTCCCGTTGAAGACATGCTGGTTGAGATAGGCCAGGTCCTTGGGCCCTTCCACATCGGCCCAGTAGAATTTCTCCTGGTCGAAGTTGGGGACGCTGACGTGGGTCCCGTCGGCCTTCAGCCACTTGCTGTTGTCGGCTTCCTTTTTGGCCAGGGCCGCCTCAGCCGCCGCTTCGTCCATGGTCTGCATCCCCTCGATCGAAAATCCAGGATATCGCGCGGCCGTGAATCCGGCGTCGGTCAGCATATAATCGAACCGGTCCCAGATGACGATGTTCTTTCTGGGGATCCCGCCGGCCTCGAGCCAGGCGGCGACGGCGTCCACGAGCTCCAGGCGGGTGCTGATCAAGCCGGGGCCAACCGGGTTCACCTTCAGCCCGACGACATCGTCCTTGGAAAAAAAGAGGCTGAAGCTGTCCCGCGGGCTTTTTCCGGTCAGGGCGGCGATCCCCTTTTCGAACATCGCCTTGACGACTTCGCCGTTGACCTTGCCCTCGGGCATCGCCGCGGGGTCGTGGACTTCGACAACCAACCCGGGGAAGAGGCCGGGAAGGGAAAATTTCGTCCGGGGGATTTTCAAGGCATCCTCGATGTTCGTTTTCGTCTTGGGAGGGGGGGTCTTTTGGGCCGGGGCGTTTTGGGCCGCCTCTCCGGCGAAAAGAAACCGGTTCCCGACTCCGGTCGTCGTCACGGCGGCGGCCGCCGCGGCGGCGACGGCGCCGTGTTTGAGGAATCCGCGCCGGTCGACGGCGCCTTCCGGGGGCATGGAACGGTAGGATCGAGCGCTCATGTTTGAGGTCTCCTCTTATTTCTCGAGCCGGGCGAAAACGTCCTTGATCTTTTCAAACGCCCAGTCCAGATCTTTCGTTCCAATGATCAGGGGCGGGGCGAAGCGGATGACGTTGTCGTGGGTTTCCTTGCAGAGGAGACCCGCTTCGGCCAGGGCTTCGCAATAGCGGCGGGCGCCGCCGGCCTCGGGATAAAGCTCCACGCCGATCAGCAGGCCTTTGCCCCGGACGTCCTTGATATGGCGGCTCTGAAGGGTCCGCAGCTTGGCCATGAAATATTTGCCCATCCGGGCGGAATTTGGGACCAGCTTTTCCTCTTTGATCACCCGGAGGGATTCGCGGGCCACGGCGCAGGCCAGGGGGTTTCCGCCGAACGTCGAGCCGTGGGTGCCCGGGGCGAAAACGCTCATCACCTCGGTCGTGGCCAGGCAGGCGGAGATCGGATAGCATCCGCCGCCGAGGGATTTTCCGATGACGATCATGTCCGGCTTGGCCGATTCGTGCTCCCAGGCAAAGAGCTTGCCTGTCCGTCCGAGGCCGGTCTGGATTTCATCCGCGATCAACAGGACGTTGTTCCTGGAGCAGATCTCGCGGGCCTGGCGGAGGAACCCGTCGGCCGGAATCAGGATACCGGCTTCGGCCTGGATCGGCTCGACCAGGAAAGCAGCCGTATTGGGAGTGATCGCCTGGGCCAGGGCGGCCGCGTCGCCGAAGGGAATGACCTTGAAGCCCGGGGTGAACGGTCCGAAATCCTTGCGGTACAAGGGTTCGGTCGAGAAGCTGATGACGGTTACGGTCCGGCCGTGGAAATTATTGGCGCAGACGATGATTTCGGCCTGGTCCTCGGGGATGCCTTTTTTCGTATATCCCCATTTGCGGGCGGTCTTGACCGCGGTTTCGACCGCCTCGGCCCCGGAATTCATCGGCAGGACCATGTCGTATCCGGCCATCCCGCAAAGCTCCTTGGCCAGCAACGGCCATTGGTCGTTGCGGAACGCCCGTGAAGTCAAAGACAGCGAGCGGGCCTGGGCGATCAAGGCCTTGATGATCCGGGGATGGTTGTGGCCGTGATTGACGGCCGAATAAGCGCTGAGAAAATCGAGATATTTGCGGCCGTCGACATCCCAAACCCAGATGCCTTTGGCCTTGTTGATGACGACATCCAGGGGATGGTAATTGTGGGCGCCGTACTTGTCCTCGATGGCGATGTACTGCTTGGTGTTCATGACGAACTCCTTTAGCGTCGGAAGTCTGAGGTACGGAGAGGGCGGGATTTGAACCCGCGGTACACCTTGCGGCGCACACGCGCTTTCCAAGCGCGCTCCTTAAGCCACTCGGACACCTCTCCGCAAAAATCCGGTTCCGAGGAAAGGATAAGGTATCAAAAATCCCCCTGCGCCGTCAACGAACGACCGGTTTATTCACTTCAATTCGGCCGTCGATCCTTTCACATCCCGGCGAGGCTCGAAGCGCCCGCCCAAGGGGCCGGCCAGGAATTCTTCCAGACGGCCGTAATAATCCATCCGGTTTTCCGGACGCTTGAAGCCATGGCCTTCGTCGGTATAGACCACATACGTGACCGGAAGGCCCCTCTCCCTCATCGCCCGGACGATGCTGTCGGACTCGGCCATCGGACAGCGGGGGTCGTTGGCGCCCTGGGCGACAAAAAGCGGCACCCGGATGCGGTCCACATGAAAGAGCGGCGAGATCCGTCGGTTGTACGCCTCATCGTGTTCGGCATCGCCGAAAATGCGCCCGAGCAGGCTTTTCAAGGGGCCGAGGTAGGCCGGAACCGATTCAAGAATGGACTTAATGTTGGCCGGGCCGCAGACTGAGACGCCGCATGCGTAAAGATCGGGCGTGAAAGTCAAGCCGGCCAAGGCGGCATAGCCTCCATAGGAAATACCGGCAATCCCGATTTTCGCCGGATCGGCGATCCCCTCCCGAACCGCCCAGCGAACGGCGTCCGTCAGGTCGTTCTGCATCGCGCCCACGCCGATCTGCCCGTCGCCGGCCCGCTGGAAAGCATTGCCGAAACCGACCGAGCCGCGGTAATTGACTTGGAGCACGGCATAGCCGCGATTGGCCAGCAGCTGGACGACCGGATCATAAATCCACTCGTCCCGGGCGGTGGGTCCGCCGTGGACATAAAGAACCAAGGGAAGCTTCTCCGCCTTCATTCCCGGCGGCAATGCCAAGTAGGACGGGAGTTTCAGACCGTCGCGCGCCGTTATCAATTTCGGCTGAACCTCGGCCAGCGTCTGCCGGGCCAACCCCGGCCGGTCGTCGAAGAGATGCCGGGCCGTTCCGGAAATCCGGTCATAGGCCGCGAACGACACCGGTCCGGACGGCGTCTCATAGGCCGCAATCCATTTCCCGTCGGCCTTGTCCCGGCTGACGATCCGGAAAAAGCCGTTCCGGAATTTGCCGAGCCGGTCGAAATCCTTCGCGATTTTCGGGTCCAGGACGTTCCATTCCCGCTTCAGGAACTGGGCGGCCCAGGCCTGGACCCGCCGCGTGTCCGGATGCAGGAGAACATCAAGGGCCCAAACATCACAGCGCGGATCGGCCGCCACGGCCTCAAGCTCGGCGCCCGTTCGGGCGTCCAGCCGGACCACGCGGGCCGTGTCGGAACGCGTTCCGGAAAGGACGAAGAGGGAGCGGCCGTCCGCGGCGAAGCCGACCAAGTCCCCGTCGAAGACTCCCCCGCCGGGCCAGCGGGCGATCTCCCGCCAGGGATCGTCCTTCCCCTCGCGCGTTTTCAAGACGGTGCTGCCGTCCTTGAAATCCAGGGCCCGGACGGCCCGGATTTCGCCGGAAGCGTCGGCCAGCCATTCGTTGCCGACGAGGAAAATGACGTCGCCCGGATTTTCCGTGTCGAGCCGGACGGCCCCGGTTATCGGGTCTACGGCATACATTTCAAAGAGGGCCCGATTCCGAAGATTGAGGCCGACGAGAATGTCCGAGGCACGAGGGATGAGATTCACCGCTCGAACGCCCTCGAACGGGGTTAAATCGCGCGTCAATTTGGAAGAGATGTCGGTCAGGAAAACATGGAAATTCTCGTCCCCGGCGGAATCCCGCAGGCTCAGAATACCCTTTCCGTCGGGAGTCCAATAAAACGTCTCGATGCCGCGCCGGGGCTCGCGCGTGACCTGGACGGCCGCCCCCCCGTCCCACGGCCCGACCCAGACATTCATGACGCCCGCCGCCGACGGTGCGAGATAGGCCAATTGCGAGCCGTCGGGGGAAACCAAGGGCTTAGCCCTCTCCGGATTTCCGAATAGGATGTCCCGCGGGATCAAGGGCGCCGGGGCCGATTCGGCCGGCGCTCCGAAAGCCGCCAGGATCGTCGCGAAAACAAAGAGCGCAACCGCGAGGAAGGATTGAAGCTTGTTCATGTCCATCTCCTTTTAATTATTAAATTGTATTACCTAATACATTGTTATGCGATGCATTCATGTTAAAAAAAATCCCTCAGGTCATGGCTTGCTTCGAAGCAGCTTCAGCAAACGGGTCAAGCCTAAATAGAGGCCGAAGGCGGCGACGGCGCAAAGAGGGATGATCCAAAAACCAAGGACCTCCCGGTAGGTCCTCGTTAAATCATTGGCAAAGCCGAAAACGACGTCGCCATCGCCGAAGAGAAACAAACCGACGTGGCGGGGCGCTAAAGTTTTGAGAACCGCGATCAATCCGAAACAAACCGCCAGGAGATACCCGAGGACGTAGACGACGCCCAGGACGGCTTTCCTCGTCCCGCTCGCCAGGTGGTAGACTAATCCCTTGACAACATCCCTCGGCCGGAAGGATCTCGCGGCTTTGGTCAGCAGCCGATCGGCCCGCATCGGACCGATGAAGCTCTCCGGCTCTCCCAAGCGATCGATGGCGTTGAGCAGCCGCTCCGCTTCGGATCCGGCGGGGGCGTTCCGAAAACTTTCCAGCAAATGCCCTTGGATCTCGAGCTTTAGTTCGCCCGCCTGTTCTCCGTCCAGGGGACGAAGCTGTCGGTCCATACGCCGAAAATACTGGTTCCAGATCCTTTCCGCGATCGGGTCCGAAAAAACGGGTTCGGTGCTCATCTTCCCTCCTCCATGAACCGCTCCAAGGATGCGTTGAAGGTCCGCCACGATTTCCCGGCTTCAGCCAGAGCGGCCCGGCCCTTATCTGTGAGGCCGTAATACTTGCGGGGAAGTCCCGAGTCCTTCTCCTCCCAGCGGGACGTCACCAGCCCGTCCTTTTTCAGCCGGTTAAGGAGCGGGTAAATCGTCCCTTCGGAAATCTCGATCTCCGCCGCGGACTTGATCTCCTTGATCAGCTCGTAGCCGTAGTACTCCCGTTTGCGCAGGCAAAGGAGGATGATGAAGTCGAGCATCCCCTTGCGGACCTGGGATTCCCAATTCCCGATCCACTCGGCGTATTGCGGCCAGGAGTTATTTTCCATAAAAACACTGTATCACAACTTACTATGCATTGCAAGGTATTTATATAAATATTTTATTCGAACTTTTTTATAACGTATTAAAACATTTTCTTCAGCTTTAGAGCTTTGGCGTGGTTGCGATCGATGGCGAGGGCGGCTTCCAGACTTTTAAGGGCGGCCGTTTTATCGTTCTTCGCCAGATAGACTTGGGCCAGCCAGAAATGGGTGTCGGCCGATCGCGGAAACATTTCCAAGTTCATGCGGAGCAGTTTGAGAAGATCATCGCTCCGCTCCGGGCCCCAGAGCATCGCGTATTCAAGGATCCTCGGTTCGTCGCAAAGGATCACTCCCGGATCGGCCTGACGCAACCGACGGAAGACGGCGACGGCCGCCTCCACTCCGTCGTTCTCGATGATCCGGAGGAATTGAGCCGGAGAGGGCGGCGCCGGCAAGGCCGGGCGCATCGACCATCCGGGGTCGGACGCCGACCGCTCTGCCAGTGCGGTCCGAGCCGCGGCATCATCCTTTAAACGGGAGTCAAAAAAGGCGTTCAAGCCTTCCGCGATCGCCGAATACGTCCGTTCGATCTCCGGGGTCTTTGGATCCCCGGCGGCCCGCCGCCGCTGAATGATGAAATCGGAAGAGAAATCGCGGTGGACGATTCCCGGAATCCTCCAGACGAACGTATCGGCATAAAGCGTTTGGGCAAAGAATCCGGCATCCCGCTCCTCCCCCTGCGGCAGGATCGTCAGCACCGGCGGGCGCAGCCGGCGCGGCTGCCAGAGCGGCCACGACTCCGCGACCGGTCGATAGGCGGCCATGCTCTGGGCGCCGTCCAGGACGGCCACGGCCTTGATCCCCGGCCGGGAAAGGGCGAATTCGAGCCCGGTCATGCCTCCCCAGCTGAAGCCCAGCACTCCGACGCGTTCCTGATCGATGAACGGCTCCCCCCAGAGGACGTTGAGGAGAAATCCCAAATCAGCCCACTGGGCGAGGGCGCCCCGGACGTTCCGCTCGGTTTCGGGCTGCTCCCATCCGGCGCAAGGAGCCGAGGCGACGACATAGCCGCGGCTGGCCAGCATCTCGAAAATTTCCGCGTTTTCGAAGGGATCGGAATTGATGCTGGGCGCATAGAGAATCAAGGGACGCCGGCCCGCGGCGGGCGGCGCGTCGAAGACGGCCCGGACGGGACGGGAGAGATACGCGTCCAAGACCTTTGCATCGGCGTCTCGTTCCATCGCATTCGCCTTGTATGCGGCCAGGATTTCCGCCCGACCGGAGATCCCGCCCCGGGCGGCCCAGACATACTCTTGATAGTTCATCGGGCGGCTGTCGGCCCGCGGCGCGGCCGGATACCACAGATGAAGAGCGATTGTCCGGGACGGAAGCTCCCCGAAACCGCGGGAGGCGTCTTGGAGGTTCCGGACGACATATCCGACCTGATGCGGCCCGAACACGGACGGTGAAAGAATCGATTCGCCGGCCTCGCTGGCAAACACGAGGAAATTCAAGCCGATAAGGATAAAGATAAACCTCTTCATAAATAAATTCCTTGAACCGATTTCCTTAAGTCTTACGCCGACCCCGAGGATTTGGTTGACGCCCGCGGCCATTTCCCGAGACAGGACACTTGGAGTATGATGGGAGAAATCCATGGGAGATCAATCACGCATGAAACGCACGACAATCGGCGGCTTGACGATTCTGCTTTTCTTTTGGCCCCTTGTGTCCCCCGACGCGATCGGCCAATCGATACCGGCATCCGATGAATCCTATTGGACGGCGGCAATGGGGGCGGCCCGCTGGCTCAACGCCGCGGCCGTCCGCACCGCGGAAGGGCTCGAATGGCCCGCCGATCCCAACGATCCGCAATCCATCAACGCCGCCCTCTATTCCGGAACGCCCGGCGTCGTTCTCTTTTACCTGGAAGCCGCGGCTGCGGCCGAAGCGAGGGGGCTCAAGGGAGAATCCGCCGCCTTCCTGGAGAAGGCCAAGGGCGGCGCCTCGGCGCTTCTTGTCCCCATATCCCAGATGCGGGATCCGAGTTTGTACACCGGCCTGGCCGGAATCGGATACGTCCTCCGGGAAACCTTCAAGGCGACGGGAGACAACCGGTTCCAGAAAGGATTCGAAGACGTTCTGGCCAGGATCCGTTCCCTGGCCAAAAACACGGGCAAGGGCCTCGAATGGAGCCCTTACACGGACATCATCGCGGGCACGGCCGGCACGGGATTGTTTCTTCTCTATGCCGCGGCCGAAACAAAGGATGCCGGATGGAGCGCCCTGGCCGCCCGGGCCGGCGACCGGCTGCTGGAACTCGGCAAACCGAAAAACGGCGGCCTGGATTGGGCCTCGGATCCCTCCTATCCGAGGCTGATGCCGAATTTCGCCCACGGGACGGCAGGGGCGGCCTTCTTTTTTTCCCGCCTTTATGAAACGACGGGGAAAAAGGAATACCTGGAAGCCGCGCTGGCCGGCGCCCGATACCTTCTTTCGATCGCCAAGACCGACGGCGACGGCTGCCTGATTTTTCACCATGAACCCGACGGGAAAGATCTCTATTACCTCGGCTGGTGCCACGGGCCCGTCGGCACGTCGAATCTGTTTCAGCATTTGGCGCGCGTGACCGGCGATTCTTCCTGGCTCGGCTGGGTCGGAAAGGAAGCCAAATCCCTTATGGACAGCGGCATCCCGGAAAAGGAGACGCCCGGCTTCTGGAATAACGACGGGCTTTGCTGCGGCTTGGCCGGCGTCGCCGACTTTTTCCTCCGCTATTATCCCCTGTCGAAGGACGCCTCCCACCTGGAATTCGGCCGCCGGGTCATGACCGTCCTCCGGAAAAAGGCGACCGAGGAGGCCGGCCGGTTGAAATGGATCCAAGCCGAGCACCGGGTCCGTCCCGAGTTCCTCGTCGCCCAAACGGGTTTGATGCAGGGAGCCGCCGGGATCGGATTGGCCTTTCTGCGTTGGGACGCATACGCTCATGGACGCGCGGTCCGAATCAAGCTTCCTGATTCGGCCTTTTGACCGGCTTCAACATTAACGGCTTCCTCGTCGCGCCCGCGAAACGCGGCGGAAGCCAAAGCGACACTAGATCGAAACGATCGTATTGAGCGGCAGGTCACGGAAATCGCCGCCGTCGAGCGGCTCGGAACAAATCAGGCGCAAGCCGGCCGCTTCGGCCATCCTGAGCCGGTAATAATCTCCCGCCGCCGAAGCCCGGCAGTAGGCCAGGAATCCGCCGGCGTCGCCCAAGCCAAGATTCAGGGCCGAAATCTCGCGGCACGATCCTTCTATCGTCCTGATCAGGGTATCGAAACGCTCCCGGACCGGAATCCCCTTGGGAGACGAACCGAAGAGGCTCCAGATCTTCTGGGCTCCGATCTCGCCGGCGACAGGCCTCCCGAGTGAAACGCCGCGCAGCAGGCCGTTGAAGACGAAGGCTGTTCCCCCGCCAAGATAGGGCTGGTTGTAGGCAAGCTTTCCGAGCTGCCCCGGAAAAGACGCGCTCCGGGCATGGACGAGAAACCGCCGGCTGGGCGGCAAATTCTCGAAAACCGCTTCCTCCTCCCAGACCGGACGAAGAGACCAATATCCCCGCCACTTCTCTGCCCCGTCCAGAAACGCGAAACCCCAGCCGTCGGCCTGGCGATCTCCGTCAAGGGAGCGGCTCCGCTCGGCCATCTCGGCAAAACGATGGAGCCAATCGGCCGGCCGCCGCGGCGCGACGCTTTCGACCATCAGGAAGCGGCACATCCGGCTCCCGCTTCCGCGGCGCGGGATCGCCCTCGGCGGATCTCCGCCAAGGCCGCCTCAAAAGCCCTCCCGGTGATCTCGAGATGATCTTCATCCAGGATATAGGGTGGGAGGAAGCGAACGACGCCGGGCCCGGCCGGAATCGCCAGAATCCGTTCCCGCTGGAGGATTCGGAGAATCGCATCCCGGTCCGACCGGACCTCGGCGCCGATCATCAGCCCCTTTCCCCGGATTTCACAAACGTCCTCGGTCTCGATGCTTTGCAGCCGCTCGACCAACCTCCGGCCCAAACATTCGACCCGCTTCAACAGATCGTCGGTCAGGACGGAAAGGACAGCCAGGATTCCGGCCGCGGCCAGGGGATTCCCGCCGAACGTCGACGTGTGGATTTTGCGCGGGATGGCCCGGGCCGTTTTTTCGGACAACAGAACCGCCCCGGCCGGGATGCCGCCGGCCATGCCCTTGCCCAGAGTCACGATATCGGGCGTCGGGACTTCGATCGACGAGGCCAGGAAACGCCCGGTCCGGCCCATTCCCGTCTGGATTTCATCGAGGATCAGGACGGCCCCGGCGGCGGCGCAGGCTTTCTCCACTTCATTCAAGAAAAACGGCGGCGGCACCCGGACGCCGCCCTCGCCCTGGATCGGTTCAACGATCACTCCGGCCGTTTGCCCGTCAATGAGGTCCAGTCCGTCGGACGCGCCGTACGGGGCGAAGGCGAAATCCCACAGCAACGGCTCGAACGGCGCCCGGAAGCCGGCTCCGTCGGTGGCCGAAAGGGCGCCCAGCGTTTTGCCGTGAAAGCCGTTGCGGAACGCCACGAATTTCTTGCGGCCCGTGGCCAGGACGGCGAATTTCAGGGCGGCTTCATTGGCTTCGGCGCCGGAATTGGCGAAGAACACCTTGCCCAATCCCCCTCCGCAACGGTCCAACAGGGCCGCGGCCGCCCGGGCCCGGATCTCGTTCCCGAATCCGCCATGGAGGCTGGGAAGGGTCCGGAGCTGCCCGGCCAGGGCCTCGACGATGATCGGATGATTATGGCCGAGGATCGAAACACCGTAATTGGACATCATGTCCAGGTAGCGTCCGCCGCGATCATCCTCCAGAAACATTCCGTCTCCTTTTCGGATCACCAGGCCGCGGCGGGGATAAGCGTCGAGAAGACGCAGGGCTTCGAGTCTTTGGGTGTCGATCATCGGGATCTCTCCTCTAAAAAATCGTCGTTCCCCGCCCGGAAAGCGCGTCCCGGAGCGGATGCTCGACCCGGCCGTCGCCGAAGTAAACCGTCCGAACGCCGCCGGCCAGGGCCCGGGAAACGGCGATCAGCTTCTTAGCCATCCCGCCGCGCGCTGCGGCCAGGCAACTTTCGATTTCCCCGGACCGGATTTCGGCGATCCGGGATTCGGGATCGTCCGGCTCGGCCAGAAATCCCGCGGCTTCGAACAGGAAGACCATCGTCGTCGCCCCGATGGCCGCGGCCGTGACCGCGGCGGCGATATCGTTGTCGGCGTTAACGATGTTTCCGTCCTCGTCGAGGGCGGGGGCGCAAAGCACCGGAAGAAATCCAGCTTCCAGCATGACCTCGAGGAGACGGACATCCGCCGCCTCGACCCGGCCGGTCAGATTTCCCCGGAGGAGCTTCGTTTTATCGCCTTCGCGGACCGGGAGGTCCCGCTTGGCCTTGGCCCGCCAGAGTCCGCCGTCCACGCCGCTCAGGCCGACGGCGTCCAGGCCCCGGCGGCGGAGGCGGGCGACGATTTCGGTCGAGGCCAGGCCCGGATACGCCATGAGGAAAACGTCCAGGGCGGCTTTGTCCGTATAAACGCTGGATACGCCGGACGGGGACATCACCCGCTTGACCGGAACGTTCAAGCGGGCGGCCAGGTCGTCGCGGACGGCGTTCCCGCCGTGGATGAGAACCGTTTTTTCCCGGTCCGCGACTTCGGCCAAATCGCCGGCCAGCCCGTCCCAGTTGATGTTCCGGCCGCCGCCGGCCTTCACGATCCGCATGGCCGGCTCACCCGAACCTCTGCTCGAATTCGCGGGCCTGGACGTCGCTCGTTTTCCCGGAAATCAGCGAATGGAGGACGAGGCGGCGGACGTTGCCGACGATGCGCGGCGACAGCGGTTCGTATTTGCCCGGCCCGAATTTCATGAGGGCATCCAGATGAATGCCGGCCTTGTGGGCGAACCCGTTGGCCGGATTCGTGATCAGATGGAGAGGGACGTCGATCCCGCAGAGCCGGGAGACGAGCCCTTCGGCCTCGGTGAGCTCCTCCATCCGGTAGCGGCCGGCGACGGCCGGGTCCAGGACATAGAGGTTGGCCAGGAAGGACGAAAGCGGCGTGATCCCCGTCCGCTCGCCGATCCCGAGGAGCGACGCGCTGATCCAATTGGCTCCGGAACGGACGGCCAGGACCGCGTTGCTCACGGCCTGCCCGAGGTCGTTGTGAAAATGGGCTTCGATTTCGAGGGGCGTCCGTTTCCGGAGGGCGCCGACTCGGCGGGCGACTTCCCAGCCCTGGGCTTTCCCCAGGGTATCGGCCAAAGCCACGCGCGTCGCGCCCGCGGCCGCGGCCTGGTCGTAAATATCCAGGCAATCGCGGAACGGCCGGCCGAAGAAATCCTCGACGCCGACCCGGACATCCAAACCGGCCGAAAGGGCCAGCTTGATATTATCCCGAAGGCGATCGCGAGCCGCGGCCGGGGTCAAACCCATCGCCGCCAGGCGTTCGGTATCGGCCGTGCAAAGAACGCTGACCCCGTCGACCCGGCATTCGGCCGCCGCCCGGATATCCCGCTCATGGTTGCGGATATGGGCGAACAGGCGCGGCCGGGCCGCCCCTGCCCGCCGGCCCCGAAGGGCGGAAATCCGGTCCCGGATTTCGGGTTGGGCGGGATTGCCTACCTCGACGATCTCCACGCCCAAGCGGACGAGCCGGTCGAAAATCTCGGCCTGGTCCGCCGGGCTGAAATTCGCTCCGGCGAACTGGAACCCTTCGCGGAGCGTGGAGTCGACGACGCCCTTGAAATGCGAGAGCACCGAAAGATGCGTGTTGTTCATGATCCCACCGGATGGAGGCCGGGAAACATGAGCCCCGTCGTTTCGGGGAATCCGGCCGCGAGGTTGAAACATTGAACGGCGTTTCCCGCCGCTCCCTTGACCAGGTTATCGAGGGCCGAAAGAACGACCAGACGCCGCCCGCCGTCCTCCAGCTCGAAGCCGATCTCGCAGGTGTTTGTTCCCTGGAGGATTTTCGGCTCGGGAACGCGGTACAGCCCGCGCCCCTGCTTGACGACCCTAACAAACGGGCAATCGTCGTAGGCGGCCCGGTACGCCTTCCAGACGTCCTTCTCGGTGATCGGGCCGCCGTCGGGAAAAACGTGGATTGTCGCGAGGATGCCGCGGACCATGTCGATCGCCGTCGCCGTCAGGTGAAGGGCGGGTCGGCCGCCGGCCCTCTCCAAGGCCCGGGCGATCTCGATCGTGTGGCGGTGGCCGGTCGGCTTATAGGTCCGAACCACCCCGGCCCGCTCCGGATGATGGGTGGATTCGGCCGGACCGGCTCCCGCCGCGGAGCTCCCGATCTTGGCGTCGATAATCGCGGTCCCCGACCGGAGAATCCCCTCCTTGACCAGGGGATAAAGCCCGAGGATCGAAGCGGCGGCCTCGCACCCGGGCCCGGCGATATGCGTCGCCGCTCGGATATCCTCCCGTCGGATCTCCGGGAGCCCGTAGACAAACCTCCCCAAGAGATCGGGGCGGCGATGGTCCGAAGCATACCAGGTCCGCCAATCCTCGAGCCGGTCCAGGCGGAAGTCCGCTCCCAGGTCGATGACGACGGATCCCGTCCGCATCCAGCGGTCCATCTCCCCCATCGATTCGCCGTTGGGCAGGCTCAAGAAGAGGACATCGCAGGCCTCGACATCCTCCGGCCGGCAGAAGGCGAGAGGCCGGAAGCTCCGGAGGTTCGGATGAACCAGCGAAACCGGCTCACCGGCATACCGGCGGCTGGTCGCCTGCCGGACATCCGCCCCCGGATGGCCGAGGAGGAGGCGGAGGAGTTCGCCGCCGCCGTATCCGGCCGCTCCGACGATCGCGACCCGCAGCTTTTTGTCGCTCATCGCCCCGGCCTTCCATCCCGGGCGATCCGAAGGGCGTAATCGACGACCGACCCGGAGATGCTGACGCCGGTCGGCCCTTCGGAATTCCGAAATTCCATCGTATGGTTCACTTCATTGACCTGAAGGCCGCCGGAGGTCTCGAACACATCGACGGCCAGGACCCCCCCGCCGACCGCGGCCGACGTCCGGCTGCAGATGTCCTCAAGCTCCGGCGTCACCGGGCAGTTCAAGGCCCGGCCGCCGCGGGCCGTATTGGTGATCCAATGCCCGGACTCCCGGAAAATGGCGCAAATCGTCCGGCCATCGACGACGAAGGCCCGGATGTCGCGGCCGGGCTTGCGGACGAATTCCTGGAAATAGAACGCCTTCTGCGGCGGCGTCCCCAGGACGTCCTTGTGCTCGAGAAGGGCCTCGAGCGCGTCCTCGTCGTTGACCTTCGCCAGAAGCCGTCCCCAGGAGCCCTGGGCCGGTTTCAAGACCACCGGAAAGCCGCCCCAGCTCTCGATGAGGGCCCGGGCCTGGGCGGCCCCGAAAACAAGGGCGAAGCGCGGCCCGGGGACGCCGGCCCGGTCGAGGGCCAGCGAGGTCGCGAATTTGTCGCGGCAAACCGCGGCTACGGCCGAGGGATTGATCACGGGGACGCCGGCGGATTCCCAAAACGACGCGGCGTAGTCGCCCTTGACGGTCGACACGGACCGCTCGAGGGCGACGTCGGCCGCCGGGAGCGGCTGTCGCGGGTCGAGGGCGGCTTCGCGGATATCGACCCACAGGACATCGACGCCCCGGCTCCGGGCGGCCTCGCCGAGAAGCTTTTCCTCCGCCCGGATCGTCGAATGGAGAATCGCCAGACGGGTCATTGGCCCCAGTCTTCCTCGATCCGCGGGGCCTCGCCGAAAATCAGCCGGGCTCCGACCCGGCGGTCGACGACCAGGGCCGAGCGGCACTCGTCGCAGGTCAGGATTTCGGTTTCCTCGATCGACGAGGGGCGGGAGAGCAGGGCGGCGCAGACGGGGCATTCCCCGAAGGCGTCGGCGGCGACCGTTTGCAATGACATCGGATCCTCCACGAACGAAATGGCGAACATCGTGATGTTCGGCCCCATTTTCGGGGTCCCGGGACCCGGTGTCAAAAATTTAATAATATTTTACAAATGAATACATTTTTGTATAATTTTATACATGATCACGATACCCGAAACCGTCGCCAAGCTCGTCCGGAAGTCCCCGTTCCTCGAAGACGCCATGGCCCGGGGCTGGCTCAACCTTTCGGCCGTGGCCCGGTCCCTGCGGCCGGCGGTCGAAACCGAGGTCCAAAAGAAGGTCCAGGACGGGGCGGTCACGATCGCCCTCAACCGCCTGGCCGCGACCCAGGCCGCCCGGGTCAAGCCCCTGAAGCGCTATTTCCGGACGGCGCCGGACCTCATGGTCCGCTCCAACCTCTTCGAAGTCACGTACGCCAACGCCCCCCGGACGCCGGACCGCCCGAAGCTCTCCCTGGAAAAATCCGGCGGACGGAGGGCGCCCTTTCTCACGATCACCCAAGGCATCAACGAAACGACGATTATCGCCGGGCGGGAGCTCCGCGAGCGCATCCTGGCCGCGTTCAAGGGCTCGGCCCGGATCGCCCTCCTCGACAACCTGTCCTCGGTCAGCGTTCTCCTCCCGCCCGGATCGGCGGCTATCCCGGGCATCTACAGCTACATCCTGAAAGCCTTGGCCTGGGACGGGATCCCGGTGATCGAGGTCGTCTCGACGAGCAACGAGTTCACGATTGTCCTGGAGGACCGAAACATCGATACGGCCTTCAGCCTGATCAAGCGCCTTTTCGAGGTGAAGTGAAATAAACGCCGCCGCCGTCAGCCCCGGCGGTAGATGTTGATGATATCCTTGAGGAGGGCGGCGGCCGTTCCGCGCGGATCGGATTTCCCTCCGGAGACGACGACCTGGCCCATGGTGTCGGTCCGGAAGACAATCCCCTTGCTCGTTCCGGTCACGCCGAAAAGAGGATGGGTCTCGGGAACGGGGACGACGCCGACCTCGGCCCGGTAGACGCCGTCGACCTCGGCCAGCCAGCCGAGGAGCTTGAGGGAATGGCCGGAAGTCCGGGCGTCTTGAATCATCTTCGCGGTGACATTGCGGATGCCTTCCACCGGGATCTCGGCGATCGTGAATTTCGTCCCGACCGAGGCGTTGGCGATCAGCAGGAGCTTGCAGGCCGTGTCCCAGCCGTCGATGTCCATCGACGGGTCGGGCTCGGCGATCCCCTTGTCCTGGGCTTCCTTGAGAGCTTCTTTAAAGCCGAGCCCCTGCTCGAGCCGATTCAGGAGGAAGTTGGTCGTGCCCGTCAAGATGCCCTCGAAACCCAGGATCGTGGCCCCGGCCAGCGAAACGAGGGCCGTATCGATCGTCGGAAGAGCCGCGGCCGTGGCCCCGCTGAACTTCAGGGCGACGTTTTTCGCCCGGGCCTTGTCCCGGAGGTTTCGAAAATCGAAGACCAGGGCGCCCTTGCTGGCCGCGGCGACGTGCCAGCCCCGGTCGAAGGCTTCATTGAGAAAAGCCAGCTGCGGCTCGCCTGTCCGCCAATTGGACGGCGTGCATTCGACGAGCACGCCCGGTTTTTTCAGGCGGGCGAAGTGATCGAAGACCTCGGACAGCGTCCGTCCGGCTTTCCATCCCGGCATCGATTCGAGGGGTACGGCCGAAGGGCCGGACAGCCGGAAAAACTGGCCGATCTTCGCCGCCGCCCAGGATCCGGACTTCCGGACAACGGCCGCCAGGTCGAATTCGAGGCCGTAGTGGATCCGGCAATCCTCGTGTTTTTCGGCCAAAAGCCGGACGAAGGCTTTCCCGACGTTTCCATATCCGGTCAGAATGAGCGGGATGGGCATGGGAAGCTCTCGAGTTTTTCTGAAGGACCATTAAAGACCGGAACGTCTTTCCGACTCAATCTTAAATTCTCTACTCCTCCTTCCTCCCCTAGGACTAGGGGAGGACGGCTTGTAGACGTTCCTCCTGAAGGTACGGAGAGGGCGGGATTCGAACCCGCGGTACCCTCACGGGCACACCGCTTTTCGAGAGCGGCACCTTCAACCACTCGGTCACCTCTCCGCATGAAGCGACTTATTATAGCGGAAGACCGATCAAACGCCAAAAATCGAGCCCCCTTCTCTTCCCCAAGAGGAAATTAATCGTGCTCGCCTTCGCCTATTCTCCTCGTGGATAATCCAGGTTCCTTCCCGCGGCGTTTCCGGAAAAACTCCTTGAGGAGGGCGGCCGACTCCCCGGCCAGGACGCCGCCCCGAATGTCGAGACGATGATTCGTCTTGTGAATCGGGAACCGGACGATGGACTTCACCGCCCCGGCCTTGGGATCGGCCGCGCCGTAGACCAGCCGATTGATCCGCGCCTGGAGGATCGCCCCGAGGCACATGGCGCAGGGCTCGACCGTGACGAACATCTCGCAGCCGGCCAGGCGGTAATTGCCCGTTTTTCGGGCGGCCGCCCGGATCGCGACGATCTCGGCATGGGCGGTCGGGTCGTTCGTCCGGATCGGGCGGTTCCCTCCCCGGGCGACGATTTTCCCTTCGCGGACGATAACGGCTCCGACCGGCACTTCCTCTCGGCCGGCGGCCGCCCGGGCCAGGACGAGGGCCGCCTTCATGAAGCGAAGGTCGGGATCGGGCGCATGGGTTTTCATGGGAGCCGAATTATTATAAGGTATTCTTCCGACGTCCGTAAGAGGTGACGACCATGGATTCCTTCGTTTGCCCGATTTGCCGGCGACCGTACCCGGCCGACGTCCGAAGCCTTTTCTGCCCCGTTTGCGGGAATCCCCTGCTCTCGTCATTCGTCCCAAAATCCCCGAAAATCCGCAAAGGCCGCCCTATGGGCGTTTCCCGGTATCTTGAATTTCTCCCGCTGCCCGAATTCGATCCGGCCCTTTCCCTGGGCGAAGGCGGCGCTCCCCTCCAGGACCTCAACCGCCTGCGGGCAAGATTCGGAACGCCCCCGATGTTTGCCAAGAACGAAGCGATGAATCCGACCGGAAGCTTCAAGGACCGCGGGTCGGTCGTCGCCATCCACCTCGCCCGGCGGCTCGGTTTCGAGACGGTAGGAACGATATCCACCGGCAACATGGCCGGTTCGACCGCCGCCTACGCCGCCAAGGCCGGCCTCCGAAGCGTCATCTTCGTCAAGGACGACACGCCCCGGGAAAAAGTCCTGGCCGCCGGCATTTACGGCGCCCGGGTCATCAAGGTTCGGGGGGATTACGCCGCCCTGTTCGTCAAAAGCTTCGAGATCGGCCGCCTGCTCAGCTTTTACTTCATCAATTCCGTGGATCCCTACCGGATCGAAGGCTACAAGGTGACGTCCTACGAAATTTTCGAACAGCTCGGGGGCAAAGCTCCGGAGCTTCTGTTCGTCCCGGTCAGCTCCGGCGGCCATCTCCTCGGACTCATCCGCGGCTTTCAGGACCTGAGACGGGCCGGCCTGATCGATTGGCTGCCCCGATTCGTCGGAGTCCAGGCCCGCGGCTGCTCCCCGATCGCCCGGGCCTTCGCCCGGCGCCGATTGACGATCACCCCGGTCAAGCGGCCTCAAACCGTCGCCCACGCCATCGCCAATCCCCAGCCGCCCGGCGGTCCCCTGCTTCTCCGGACCCTGGCCGCGACAAAAGGAATCATGACCGCCGTGAGCGAAACCGCCATCCTCAAGGCCCAGCGGGCCTTGGCTGAATACGAGGGTATCTTCTGCGACCCGGCCTCGGCGACGGTCTGGGCCGCTTATGCGGACCTGGTCCGGCGGGGCCGAATCCCCGCCCGGGCCAAAACCGTTCTTGTCATTACCGGCTCCGGCTTGAAAACTATCGGGGACATCGACCTGGCCGGGCTCCGGATTTCCGAGGCGGACCTCTCCGACCTGCCCCAGCTTATGACCGCCTGGAAATAACCTCGATTAACTTTCCCCGCGGTTTCCCGTATGATGAAACGAACGTTTTGGAGAGGAGGAGAGCGCATGGCTAATCAAAATCCCTTCGCAAATTGGGACGGACAGCTGCCGCGGCTGCCGAAAATTCCGAAAAAGACCGTCTTGATCCTGATCGCCGCGGTTCTCGTCGTGATCGTCCTGGCCGGATCGTTTTATCAAGTCGAGCCGGATGAAATGGGCGTGATCCAGCGGTTCGGCAAGTTCGTCCGGACATCCGATCCGGGCTTGCATTTCAAGGTGCCCTTCGGCATCGAGGTCCTGACCAAGGTTCCCGTCCAGCGGCAGTTGAAGCTGGAATTCGGGTTCCGGACCGTCCAGGCCGGCCAGCGGACCGAATACGCCTCGTCGGCCGAAACGCAGGCCGAGGCCGTCATGCTGACCGGCGACCTCAACGTCGTCGTCGCCGAATGGATCGTCCAGTACAAGATCAAGGATCCCTATAAGTTCCTGTTCAAGATGCGCGATACCGAGGAGACCTTCCGGGATATGAACGAGGCCGTCGTCCGCCGGGTCATCGGCGACAACGCCGTCGACGAGACGATCACGACGGGCCGGGCCCGGATCGCGGCCGAGGCCAAGGATGAGCTTCAAAAGCTCTGCGATCTCTACGAGATCGGCATCGACATCAGCCAGCTGATCTTTCAGGACGTCAATCCGCCCGACCTGGTCAAGCCGGCCTTCAACGACGTCAACGAAGCCCTCCAGGAAAAGGAGCGGAAGATCAACGAGGCCTGGTCCGAATACAACCAGGAGATCCCCAAGGCCCGAGGCGAGGCCGAACAGGCCATCCGGGGAGCCGAGGGCTACCTGGCCGAGAGAGTCAACAACGCTCAGGGCGACGCCAGCCGCTTCTCCGCCGTCTATAGGGAATACATCAAGGCCCCCATCGTCACCCGCAAACGCCTGTACCTGGAGACCATGAACGAGGTCATGTCGAAAATCAATCGCAAGGTCATCGCCGACGACAAGCTCAAATCCATCCTCCCTCTCCTCAACCTGAACGAGGAGGTGAAAAAATGAACGCCCGGACAAAACGCCTCCTCCTGGCCGCCGCCGCCCTCGTCTTCCTGGCCTTTCTCGGCGGGGCCGTCTATGTCGTCAGCGAGACCAACCAGGTCATCGTCACCCAGTTCGGCGAGCCGGTTTCCGGGACGGTGGCCCGGCCCGGGCTCCATCTCAAGATTCCCTTCATCCAGAAGGCCAATTATTTCGAAAAGCGCTGGCTGGCCTGGGACGGCGACCCGAACCAGATCCCGACCAAGGACAAGAAATACATCTGGGTCGACACCTACTGCCGCTGGCGGATCGCCGATCCCCTGGTCTTCTTCCAGCGCGTCGGCGACGAGCGCAACGCCCACTCCCGCCTCGACGATATCGTCGACGGCGAAACCCGGAATACCATCGCCAAGTTCGACCTGATCGAAATCGTCCGGTCGTCCAACCGGGCCTTCGAGGTGTCCGAGGACGCCGCCCTGCTGGACCTGTCCGAGGTCACGATCAAAATCGAGGCCGGCCGCGAGAAGCTGGCTTCGATCATCCTGGAAAACGCTTCGAAAATCACCCCCCAGTTCGGGGTCGAGCTCAAGGATGTCCGGATCAAGCGGGTCAACTACGTCGACGAAGTCCAGAAAAAAGTTTTCGACCGGATGATCGCCGAGCGGCAGCGGATCGCTTCGAAATACCGCTCCGAAGGAGATGGGAAAAGCGCCGAAATCCGCGGCCAGAAGGAGCGCGAGCTGAAGAAAATCCAGTCCGAGGCGTACAAGCAGGCCCAGGAGATCAAGGGCAAGGCCGACGCCGAGGCCACGAAAATCTACGCCGCCGCCTACAACCTCGATCCGGAGCTCTACCAGTTCATGAAATCGCTCGAGACCTACCGGACGAGCCTGGCCAAGGACACCTGGCTGCTGCTGACCACGGACAGCGAATTCCTGAAGTATCTCAAAAGCTCGGGGATCAAGTAGGAAGGCCGCTTAGTCGCAATAGCCGACGAGCGTGAGCTTGTTCGGGAAGAGAGCCGGAGTCCCGCCGGTGTGGAGGAAGACGATTTTGTCGGTCTTTTTAAAATAGCCCTTCCCGATCAGGTCGAGCATTCCCAGGAAGGCCTTGGCCGTGTAGACCGGGTCTAGGACGATACCCTCCGTTTGGAACAGCCGCCGGATGACGCCGACGACATCGCGGTTCACGATGCCGTAGCCGTCCTGGAGATAATCGTCCAGGCAGACGAAATCCTCCGGCCGGGCTTCCGTTTCAAGATCCAACAACCGCTCGGTCGCGGCAACGACCTTACGGACGATCTCGGTGAAGGCGTCTTTCGGGTCGGAGACGTTGATCCCGACGATCCGGGTTTCGGGCGAAACCCACTTCGCTCCGCACAGGAGACCGGCGTGCGTCCCTCCCGAGCCCGTGGCGAAGACGATTGCGTCCGGCCGGAAGCCCCGTTCCTCCGTTTGGTCCGTCAGCTCCAGAAAGGCCTCAAGATAGGCGACCGCCCCGAGCGGCCGGTCCATGTCCCCCATCGGAACCGACCCGCCAACCGGCACGACATAGGTTGAGCGTCCGGCCGCCCGGTATTCCGCGGCCGCCTCTTCGACCGCGGCCAGCGCGGAGACGTCGGTGATCATCTTGCCCTTGCCGCCCTCCGTGATACGGATGTCCGCCCCCAGCAGCTTTTCGAGAAGCATGTTCCCGTCGATTTCGGGAGGCAGGTCGTATTTTTTGAAGAGGACCAGGACCGGATGAAGCCCGGATTTCGCGCAGGCCGCCGCCGTTTGCATCGCCCAGTTGGACTGCAGGGCTCCCCAGGTGGCCACAACCTCGCGTTTCTTGGCCAGGGCGTCGGCGATGATGAACTCGAGCTTGCGGGACTTGTTGCCGCCCAGGGCCAGCCCGGTCAGGTCATCGCGCTTGATCCATATCTCCGGCCCGCCGATTTCGGCCGAAAGCCGCTCGAGCTTCCGTAGCGGTGTCGGCCGATGGATGAGGGAAACGCGGTCGAATCCCGCGATTTTTTTCCGTAGAATCTCCCGTATGTCCGTCATGATCCAGACCCTCCATCGCGTTTTCCGCCTGCGGGCGGAGAACGTCCATCTTATGCGCCGCGGAGCGGATTTTCAAGACCGCCGGCGAATCTGCTTCCAGCGAGTCGCCGTCCAGTGCCGGAGACGGTCGGCGTGGACGTAGATCACCGGAATCACGACCATCAGGAGCAGGGTCGAGGAGACCAGGCCTCCGGCCGTGCAGAGAGCCAGGGCCGACCAGATCTTCAGCTTCCCCGTCTCGGTCGGGATGAGGAGCATGGGAATGATGCCGAAGACCGTCGTCCCGGTCGTCATAATGATCGGCCGGAGACGCTCCCGGGCTCCCTCGATCGCGGCCTCGATCAAGTTCAAGCCATCGCTCCTCTTGTGGTTGATATGATCGACGAGCAGGATTGAGTTATTGACAACGATGCCGGCCAGGAGGATGACTCCGATGAAAGCCGCAGAAGTGAACGAGGCCTTGGCCACGATAAAGGCGATGAAAACCCCGATCAGGCCGAGGGGGACGGTCAACAGGATGATGAACGGCTGGATGATGGACTCAAACAGCGCGGCGATGATCATGAAGATCACGATCAGGGCGACGACGATGGCCATCCAAATCTGGGACGTCTCCTCTTTGGTCATCCATTCATACCCTTCCAGCGTCGCCGAGAAACCGGGAGGAAGATGGAGGCTGGCAAAAACGCCTTTCCGGTACTTTTCCTCGGCCTTGCTCGGCCCGCGGAACTCCCAAGAGACGGTCTGCTGGAACTGCTGGTTTTCCCGGTCGATCGAACCGGCGATCGGTCGTTCCGAGAACTCCACGATCTCCGCGAGGCGGATATATTCGCCCCGCCGGGATTGGACGAGGGCGTCTTGGACGCCCCGGATATCCAGGGCGTCGGCTTCGGGGAATTTCACCCAAACCGAGATTTCATCGCCGCCGGCTTTGATTTTCGGCGGCCGTCCGAAAGATCCCGTTAGGAGAGTTCCGAGGAAGGAATACAGGTATTGCGGGTCGATATCGTACGACCGGAGCTTGTTCTGATCGAGCTTCAGGATGTTTTCGCGCGAATCCACCCGCGACCAGCCATACTTGTTGGACGTGATATTGACATCCTTGATTCGCGGATTGCGCCGGAGGGTCCGTTCCACGTCGGCCGTGATTTCCTTGAGCTTTTTCAGGTTGTAGCCGTAAAATTTGATCCGGGAGCCAAACATCGCCCCGACCCCCATATTCGAGGAATAGGACTGGGGATCGAATCCCGACACGTAAAGGTTGAGCCCGGCGAATTGGGCGGCCTTTTGGATCAACTGATCTTTGATGAGATAGGGAACGGACGACCGCTCGATTTCGGGAGGAAAAGTAATATTGATCTGCCCCGAAATGCCCAGGATATAGGCATTCATCTCTTTGGGGGAAGGATCGGCCAGGGCAACGTCTTCGAAAGCTCTGAGGACTTCATCGGTCCGTCGAATCTCGGTTCCGGCGGGCAGGTTGATATAGACGGAGAGGATTTGCTTGGGGGTCCACGAACCCCAAGACCCGATCGGCACTTCGGCCTTGAACCAGAAAAAAGAGCCGACGAGGGCGGCCGCGGCCAGGAGGATGACTTCCAGGGGATGCCGGAAACACAGACGGAGAAACCGCCCGAAAAAGCGTCCGGGTTTATTGACGGTCTGTCCGCGTCGCCGCTCAAGTAGCATCGGGCTCAGGGCCGGGATCAGAGTGTAGGAGATGAAAAGCGACGCTGTCAGGGCCGAGCCGATAACGATGGCTAATGGCAGATAATAAATCTTCAGGCGGCCCTGAAAGAATGGAAAGGTGCAGAACACCGCGATCGTCGTCAGGGTCGAGGCCATTACCGCGACGAAGACTTCCTTCGGCCCCCGGACAGCCGCCTCCTTGGGATCCATGCCGCTTTCCCGCAACCGCAGGATGTTCTCGAAAACGACGATGGAATTGTCGACGAACATCCCGAAGCCCAGGGCCAGGGCCCCCAGGGTCAGCATGTTGAGGGAGATCTTAAAGAAATAAATCAAGTTGAAGGTGATGACGACGGAAAAGGCGATGGAAGTGAGGATCAACAGAGACGGCTTGAACCTCCGGAGGACGACGTAGATCATCAGGAAAACAACGATCGTGATGATCACAACCAGGCGGTACAACTCCTTGAGGTTGCTATCGATATCATCGCTTTCGTCGCTGACCTTTTTAAAAACGAGATTGGAGGGAAGCTCCCGGCGCAGAACGTCGAGCTTGGCTTTGACGGCCTTGGCCACTTGGAGAGTGTTCGCCCCCGTTTCCTTATATACGGTGAAGCTGACGGTCGGCTTGCCGTTGATCCGATGGATATCCATGATCTCGCTGAAGGTCGTTTCGACCGAGGCCACGTCCCGAACCCGAAGGGCGTTGCCCCCCGCATATCCCACGACCGTTTCGGCCAGCTCGTTCTTATCCCGGATCGAGTCGACGAATTTAAAAAGCAGCTCCTGAGTGCCGTCGAGAATCGGACCCGAAGGCCGGGTTCTCATCCGGTCGGCGATGGCAAAAGCGATGGTCCTGGGATGAAGGTTATAGGCCTTGAGCTTGGCCTTGTCCAGCACGACGCGGAACTCGGGGTCGGACCCCCCGATCACGCGGACTTGAGAGACGCCTTTGACCGCTCCCAGGCCGAATATGATCTTGTCCTTGACCACGCCGCGAAGGGTTTGGATCGATCCGGATCCGGAAACGGTATATTGGAGAAATGGCCTGACGGCGAATTCTTCGGGAATCCAGGGCTGAATGTTCGGCCGGACTCCCGGGGGAAGAACCTCGCTCAAATTGGAGAGCTCCTCGCGCAAGGCCAGGAGAATGAACTCCATGTCGGCCTTGGGATCGAACTCGACCTTGACGTTCGAGGTGCCGATATCCGAGGTTGAGGACACTTTCCGGACCGCCTTGACCCCCGAGACGGCCTCTTCGATGGGAGCGGTAATCCGCGTCTGGATGACTTCTGGAGGAGTTCCCGGCCAGCTGGTGTAAATAGTGATCTCGGGATAATTCTCCTTCGGGGCCAGCTCCAGGGGCGTTTGAAAATAGGAATAAACGCCCATGGCCAGGAGGCAGCAGAAGACCATGGCCACGGCGACGGGGCGTTCGATGAGGAATTTCATGCCGCGTTCCGGGCTTTCTTCCGCTCCGTGCGGACCTCGACGGCCTCGTAGAGAACCGGGATGATGATCAAGGTCAGGAGCGTGGAGACGGTCAATCCCCCGATGACCACGATGCCCAGGGGTTTCATCAGCTCGGCCCCGGCCTCCAGCCCGAGGGCCATCGGAATCAGGCCGACGAGGGTGCTGAGGGTGGACATCAGGATGGGCCTCAGGCGGACGCGGCTGGATTCGGCCACGGCTTCCCGGAGTCCGGCGCCGTCGCGGCGGAGCTGTCGGGTGAAATCGATCTTGACGATGGCATTGTCGACGACCAATCCGACCAGAACGACCATGCCGATGATCGAGATGACGTTGATCGTCTGGCCGGTGACCCAGAGGGCGAAGAACCCGCCGGCCGCTCCCATCGGCAGGGTGATCATGATCAGGAAGGGATGGAGAAGGGATTCGAACTGGGCGGCCATGATCATATAGGTGAGGAGAATGGCCAGGATCAGGGCCAGGACCAGGCTGTTGAAGGACCGGGTCATTTCCTCCCGCTCCCCGCTCCAGACGACCCGGTAATCGGAAGGCATGTCGAGCGAGGCGATCGCCTTCTCGATCAACGGATTCACCTGGCTGATCTTGGATCCTTTCAAACCGGCCGTGACCAGGACTTCCCGCTGTTGGTTTTCCCGGCGGATCTCGCGGGGGCCGCGGACGATCTCGACGTCGACCAGCTCTCGGAGCGGAATCAGCATGCCCTGGAAGGGATACGGTTCGGCCAGAAGGGCTTCGACGTTGCGGGTCGACGCCCCTTCGGCCCTGACCCGGATGTCATATTTCTTGTCGAGCTCGTTGAACTGGGAAGCGATGCGGCCGTTGACCGCGTTCACGAGGAACGTGCCGAGCGCGTAAGGCGAAAGCTGGGCGTACTTCCGTAATGCTTCCTTGCGCACGGATACGCGGAATTCGGGCTTGCCTTCCGCCAGGTTGGTATTCACATCGGTCAGGCCGGGAATGGCATTCAGCTTGGCGACCAGCTGTCCGGCCAGGATTTTCAGCCGCTCGAGGTCGTTGCCCTTGACCCGGAGTCCGATCTGGGCCGCGTTCAGCTCCAGAAACTCTCCCAGGAGCGATTGTTCCCTGGCGATCGAATAAGCGAGGTCGGGGTACGGGGCCATCACTTTCCGAAGCGCGTCCAGGACGGTTTCCAAATGATCGGACCGGTCGACTTCGACGAAAATCCGGGCGGTGTTGATTGAGATGTCGGGATCAGCCGCCTCGAGGCCGGAGACGACACCGATCTGGGACATGACTGAGACGACGTCACGCCGGTTCTGCATTCGCGATTCAATCATCCCGGTCATGGCCGCCGTTTGCTCGAGGGAGTAGTCGACCGGCGTTTTCAACTGGATCTCGAACGAGCTGGTCCGAAGCGGGGGCATCAATTCCCGCCGAAGAGTCATTCCCAGAAGGAAGGCCAGCAGGAAAAAGATCATCGTCGCCATCATGGTCTTGACCTTGTGGTCGAGGCACCAGAGCAGGACACGGTCGTTGAAGGCGCAGAACCGTTCATATCCGGCGTTGAATCCCCGGAAAATCACCCGGAGGATCGGGCGGAACGGCGTTCCGAGAATGCGAAAGAAAACGGATAGCGCCCGGCCCAAGGCCGTAGCGATGATGTTGAGGAGGAATAGGATTCCCTTGAAGATCGCATAGACCAGCCAGCGCAGGGCCCGGAACGGCCAGAGCAAAACGCCGCCTTTCTTACCGCCCCAGGCCGTCCGAAGCCCCCAGGTCCAGGACCAGGGTTTGCTCCCATCCAATCCGGCCGGGGAGAAGGTCCGGGATTGGAGGGTAGCGATCAGGGTCAGGGAGACGATGAGCGAGGCGCAGAGCGAATACGTGATGGTCAAGGCCGTGTCTTTAAACAGCTGCCCGGCCACGCCGTGAACATAAACGATAGGGAGAAAAACAACGACCGTAGTCAGCGCGGTCGAGACGATCGCCCCGCCGACCTCCCTCGTCCCGTCGTAGGCCGCCTCCTTGAGGGGCTTGCCCATGCTGCGGTGCCGGAAGATGTTTTCGGAAACAACGACCGCGCAGTCGTCGAGCATGCCCACCCCCAAGGCCAGGCCGCCGAGCGACATGATGTTGAGGGTGATGTTGTTGAAGTACATCAGGGTGAACGTCCCGATGACCGAGATGGGAATGACGGTGTCGATGATGAGCGGCGTCTTCCATTCCTGGAGGAAGAGGACCAGGATGAGGAAGGCCAGGAGGGCGCCCTGGAAAATCTCGTTTTTGACCGCGCTGATGGCCTGCTCGATGAAGCCGGCCTGCTCGTTGATGACCCGGATCCCGATCCCCGGATTTTCTTTTCGGATCGCGTTCAGAACCTCCCGGACGGCCTGCGTCGCCTTGACCGTGTTGGCCCCGGCTTCCTTGCGGACCTGCAGGCCGATGCTATCTTTTCCGTCGAGACGGGTGATCCCCTGGCGCTCCTTCAAGGATTCGCGGACCGTGGCCAAATCGCGAAGACGGAGAACGCCGCCTTCCTTCATGACTTTAAGGTTGATTTCGGCGATTTCGCCGATTGTTTCATATTCGCCGACGACACGCAGGGAATACTTGAACGTCCCCTTCCGGATCGATCCCCCCTGAAGGTTGCTGTTGAAAGCATTGATCCGGCTCGAAATCTCTTCGATGGTCAATCCGTAGAGGGACAGCTTGGCCGGATCGACTTCCACCAGAATTTCGCGCTCGATGCCGCCGGTGACCTCGGCCGAACCGATGCCTTCGATCTGTTCGAGGCGCGGTTTGATCAACTCCTCGGCGATATCCTTGAGCTCGAGGAGGCTGCGATCCCCGGTCAAGGCCAGGGTCATGATGGGCTTGCTTTGGGGATCGAGCGGGACGATGCGGGGTGCTTCGACATCATCGGGCAACGAGTCCCGGGCCAGGTCAAGCTGCTCCCGGACATGGAGCATGGTGAAGTCCATGTTCGTGCCCCAGTCGAATTCGAGGTTGAGGTAGGACACGCCTTCCTTGGAGACGGACTCGACGCGTCGCAGCCCGGGGACCCGGCTGACGGCGGATTCCAGGGCGGCCGTGACCAGCGTCTCCATCTCTTCCGGGGCCGTGCCGCCGTATTGGGTCACGACCGCCAGGCGCGGAAAGCTGATATCCGGCAATAAATCAACGCTCAATTCCCGGAGAGAGACGAATCCGAGAAGAATGACGCCCAGGAAGATCATGTACATGGTCACCGGGCGTTCGACCGCGATTCGGGCGAGTTTCATGGCGGTATCCTTGCGGACGTCCCGGGCCTAGTTCCCGTTTCCGGCGGGCCCCAGGGCCGGGGACGTTCCCCGAATCAAGTTGAGGCGGGCCAGGGCGATGCGATAATCGACGATAGCCTGGATCTCCGCCCTCCGGGCGTCGACGAGTTCGCGGCGGTAGTTGAGCAGCCATTCGCTCCCAACCAATCCCTGCTGGTACCGCTGGGTTTCCGAGGCGACCCGCTTTTCGGCCAGTTCCCGGTACCGGGTTGAGGAGGCGATGATTCGGGCTTTGGCCTCGAGTTCCCGGACGATGTCCTCGACCTCGAACTCGATGGTCTGTCTCTGCTTTTGGAGCTGGAGGTCCACCTGCTTCTCGGCCGCTCGGGCCAGGGCGAGGTTGGCCCGGGACAGGAGACCGCCCAAAGGCACTTCCAAGGTCAGGTACACGCTCCAGTTCTTGTACTTCAACTTCAGGCTGTCGGTCAGGGCCTCTCCCCTTCCGCCGACGACCTTATCGATGATGATCCCGGTCAGCGGATTTCCGTCCTGGTAGATGTTCTTGACGCCGGAAACTCCGGGAGACCAGAAGGACAGGTTGAGGTCGAGCCGCGGAAGCGATTGGTTGCGGTAATAATCGACATCGCTCCGGCTGTTTTCGATCTGCCGCGCGATGCTGGCGATTTCCGGCCGGTTGGCCAACGCCGTCTGCAAAACCTCAGGGACGGAGACGTTCCGGATTTCGACCGCCGGCGGATCCAGGGGAATGAGCGCCTCCTCCCCTCCGGCCGGCAAGTTCAGGAGCTTCTTCAGCTGATCCTCGCGGGCCTGGACGGCGCGCCGGGCCGAAAGCACCACGTCCTCGTAGCGGGCGACTTCGGTTTCAGCGCTCAGGACTTCGACGCCCGACTCCGATCCGATCCGAACCCCCGTTCGCATGCGGGCCAGGAGCTCCCGGCTCGCGGTCAGCGAGGATTCCTGGACTTTAAGATTTTCACGGGCGGACACCAGACTCCAGTATGCCGATTCGACTTCATACACTGTTTGGTGGGCCCGTTGCCGCAGCGTTTCATCGGCGATCTGGATGTTCCGAGCGGCCTTGATCGCCTGGTTGTTCGCGGCCTTGAGGCCGAAGCCGCGGAGTAGAGGCTGGGTCAAACTGAGCTGCATCGTGTTGGAATAGGAAGGATTGATGGTGGTGAAAGCCTTGGTCGTATCGATCATCGCGTTATCGACGGTGAGGCCGACCGACGTCCCCCAGGAAAAATTCTGGGTCAGGTTGAAGCTCAAGTCGTCGGCTTTGCTGTGATAGATATCGCCTTCGACGCCCCACGTTCCGGGTTGTTTGATGTCTCTTTTGCTATATGTCAGCTGGAACGTCGGCAGGAAGTTCTCCCGGATGGCCTTCAGGGACAAGGCGTCGATCTCCGGCGCGAGCCGTTCGATGGCCAAGTCGAGATTTTCCCGGAGGGCCGTCTCGACGCATTGGCGGAGGGTCAAGCCCTTTTGCGGCCGCGCCTGGCCTTCCGCCGGCGCCGACGCCGCAAGCGTCAGAAGGATCAGCGTCGCCGCGGCGATCCCCGCGGCCGGTTTGCGGATGAGGTTCTTGATTCGCGTCATGGGATACCCCTTCTCGCCCGGTCGCGGGCGTTCAGCGGACGACGACCTTGGCGTCGTGGGCCAGGGTGAAGTGGCCTTCGACGATGACCGTATCGCCTTCCGAAATCCCCGAGGTCGAGTCGACTCCGGGCAGGATCTCGGCGAAATGCTCGTTCTCGACGCCGATATCGACATACCGCCACTTGGCTACGCCGTTATCGACGATGAAGACCAGCTTCCGGCCGTTCCGGATCAGGATCGCGTCCTGGGGCACGAGGAGACGGTCCGTGTAGATCTCGGCCGCGATCTCGACCTCGGCGTGCATCCCCGGCTTGATCTCCTCGTTGGCGTCGAGGATCGAAATGAATACGGGGCAGGTCTTGTCGACCGCGTCGACGATCGGGCCGACGGAATCGACCGTGCCGTGGAAGGCCTTGCCGGGATAGGCGCTGAACCGGAGGTCGACCTGGCGGCCCGGCTTCATCTTCCCGATCTCGCTTTCCAGGACCTTGGCTTTGACCTTCATCCGGCCGAGGTCGACCAGGGTGCCGACCTCGCGCCCGGCTTCGATCCGCTCGCGGGGAGAGACTTTGAGATCGGTCAGGATCCCGGCGAACGGCGCCCGCAGGACGGTTTTCTCCAGGTTCCGCCGGGCCCGCTTGACCTCGATTTCCGCTCCCGTCAGGCCTTTCGTCGTGGCGATGATCTCGTCTTTTTTCCGGCCGGAATCGATCAGGGCCAGCTCATATTCCCGCTGGGCCTTTTCCAGGTCGGCGGCCGAGGTCTTGCCGGCCTGGAAGCCGGCCAGGGCCGCGTTATAAGCCGCCTCGGTCTGGCCGACCCGCGCCAGGATCTCGGGAGCGACGGCTTCGTCGGCGACGGCATACTGTTTTTCCAGGTGGAGGTCGGAAAGATTTTTCAGCCGGGTCGCGTCCGCTCTCTCCAGCTCGAGCCGGTAATCCACGTCGTCGAGCTCGACCAGGGCGTCATTTTCCCGGACCCTGAGGCCTTCCCGGGCCGGCAGATTCCTGATCGTCCCGCCGACTTCCATTCTCAAAACGACCTTTCTTTCGGTGTAAGCCTCGCCCGGGGATTTCAGGGTCATGACCAAGTCGCCTTTCTTGGCGATCACGGCCTTGACCTGAACCGGGGCCGCTTCGGATCCGGCCTCCGTCGCGGCGGGCGCGGCGGCGCCGCCGGATGCGGCGGCTTCCGTCGCGGCCTCGTTTCCGGCCGGGGCCTTTTTCAGGAAAAGGAAATAGCCGGCCGCGGCCAGGACGATCAGGATCCCGAGGACGAGTAGAAACGTTTTGGTGTTGTTTTTTGCCATAATTTTTAATTCCCTTCGCTCATTCCTATCAAATTCTGCCTCCCGGGGCAAGCGTTTTTCAGCGAATTGTTTTTACGCTTTATGAAAAGAGACGATCGAAGAGCCCGGATATTCCCATGCCCTCACAACGTCACCATGACCGGCTCCGGCTCCTCTTCGTAGATGATCCTGATCTTTTCATAAATGCACGTCCGTTGATAAATATTCAACGCCCAAAGAAGGCCGATCGTTACGCCGAAAAAGAGGGGGAAGCCGGATGCCGTCCGGAAGAGGGCCCGCTCCCCCGTCGCCTGGATCGAAACGACAAGGAGAAAGGCGGCCGTGTAAAAGATCCAGAATTTGTGGACCTGGGCTTTGCCCGGAACGACCAGGCAGGAAAAAGGGATCTTGGCATACCGCCAGAAAAGAAATTCGCGGAAAAAGAGGGCGCAGACCAGGCCATACAAAGAGTGAAGGGCGGCCGGGCCCGGCCCCCAGATGAAGGCGTACACTCCGAAGACGACGAGAAACAGCGGCAGAAGGCCGTAGAAAAACACGGCCTTCTTCAACGCCGTGAAGTACAGCCGGCGCGGCGGCGCCTCGGTCAGGCGAAAAATCCAATTCGCTTCGGCGGTCAAGGGGATATTTACGCCGGAGCGGAAGGCCAGGAGCAGGGCCAGGGCCAGGACGGACGGGATGGCCAGGACGTTCAAGCCGGCCGTGGCGACCGAGAGGGATAAGGCCGCCGTCCCCCGGACCAGGACGAAGAGAAAACCGAGGGCGATGGCCAGCATGCCGGCCAGGCGGACTTTAAGGCGGGGACTGTTTCGGAGCGTCCGGCCGAAGAAGTGGAAGATGGCCCGCTCCGTCGGATGACGGAGAACAAGGCCGTCGAACACCGGCCGCAGCCATGCGGCCGCGGCCCGGAGCGGATTCCGGCCGGCCCGAACCTCGAGCGATTTTTTCATGTGCTTCCGGTAGCTCCAGGCCAGGGCCAGGAATGAGAACACGCCCAGGCCGGCCGTCGCCAGCAGGCCGCGCACGGAAGCCGCGGCATAAACCGGACCGGTCCGCCCGATGATATTCTCATAAATCGCCGTGAACCAGACCGGCGGGATCCAAAGAAAAAGTTCACGGTCGGATGTCCGGTATCCGGCCAGCGTCTCAAACAGCCCGCGCAAGGCGCCGTGATCGACAAGATAGATGATGAGAAAAGCGAAACAGGCGGTGGCTAAAACGAACCGGACAAACAGCGACACCGGCCGGAAAAGCCGCGGCCCCAGGAGAAGGAGAAGGACGGCTTCAAGACCGAGGATCAGGAAAAAAGCGAAATAGAACGACAGGGTCAGGGCCGTCCAATGAGCCAGGAGATAGAGAAAAAAGGCTCCGGCCGAGCTGCCGATGTACTGGGGAAGGAAAAATCCCGTGGCCACCCCGGACAGGGTATTGACCGCGGCCGCGTACAGGGCGACAAAAAAGATCAACGAGACGAATTTCGCCCGGAAGATGGTCCCGGGCCGGACCGGAAGGCCGGCCAGGTTGGCATAGTCGCGGCGGTCGATAAACAGCGCGTCCCACTCGAGAACGGCGATGAAAACCATCAGGACCATGAAAAACGAGATCAGGATGCATTTCTCGAACCACGACTCGCCGTTGTCGGGCTGGAAGATGTATCCCGAAAAGAGCGCGGTGGCCAGAATCCATCCCAGCGGGGCGATCATCGCCAGGACGACGTAGAGCTTCTCCTTCATCTGGTCCTCGAAGGGAAAGACGTCGTTCTGAAAAAAGCGGATGAAGAAATGGCGGACCAGGACGGCGAATCGCCGCGGCCGTTCGGACAGCCTCCAGCACAGGAACTCGAAATCCATCCAATCCCGGAGGGCCATCAGCTTTTCATCACGTCCACGAGGTTTTGGGCCACCGCGTCGGTGTCCTCGTGGGAGACCAGCCGGCCGAAAATTTCCACCAGCGACGGCAGGTTCATCAGGGTCCTGAGGTTGGCGACCGAGTCGTCGGCCACGACCTTGCCCTTGTCCAGGATCAGGACGCGGGTGCAGATTTTCTCGGTCACTTCGAGGACATGGGAGGAGTAGATGACGATCTTCCGTTCGCCGGCCAGGCGCTGGACGAGGTCGCGGACGACCATCCCGGTCGTCACGTCGAGGCCCGACAGGGGCTCATCCAAAAGCAGGATCTCGGGGTCGTGGAGCAGGGCGGCCGAAATCAGGACTTTCTGACGCATGCCCTTGGAATAGGCCCCGATCGGGTTGTCCCGGTCGGAATCGAGGTCGAATACCCGGAGAAAGGCCCGGGCTTTTTCCCGGAGAGGAGCTTCGGGCAGGCCGCGGAGGCGGCCGACGAGAAGGAGATAATCGAGGCCCGAGAGATGGGGGTAGATCTCGGATTGCTCGGGAACGTAGCCGAGCTTCTTTTTGTAGTCGATGATATCGGCGGTGATATTCCGGTCCTGGTAAAGGATCGTTCCCGCGGTCGGATCCAGGAGCCCGGCCAGCATCTTGATGGTCGTTGATTTCCCGGCCCCGTTCGGGCCGAGATAGCCTAAAACCTCTCCGGGCTTGACCGTGAAGCTGACCCGGTCGACGGCCGGATCGAAGGCGTAACGCTTAGTGACGTTTTTCAGCTCCAGCATGTCCCTCCCCTATCCAAAATGGAATTGTCGATCCGTTCCCTCATTATAAATCAGCAAAAAACATGCCACCCTCCGCGGCTTTCCCTTTTGGGGAAAACCGCGGAGGGCGGGCTTCTTCTGTAAAAAATACGTCGGATGACGCCCTGATGTTTACTTTATCTCCTGGGGATCACGCCGGACTTCGGCCGTTCCAACGACCGATTTTCCGTCGACCGTGAGGGTGACCTTGTAGAGTCCCTCCCCCATCGGGATCTGGTTTCGGCGACGGATCATCTCGCGGTATTCTTCGGGGACATCGTCCAAGTTGGCGGCCGCCCGCTGACGTCCGGCCGGGGCGCCCGCCGCCCGTTCCCGGGTCATCGGCCAGAGGACGGAATTGAGGCCGGCGTCCGCGGTTCCCTTGATCTCGGCGACCTTGACGGCCCCTTGATGGATCTCGATCGTCACGTCTCCTTGCGGCTTTTTCTTCAAATAATAATTTATAGCGATCCCGGTCGGGACGCTCCTGCCGGCGAAAGTCACCGAGGGCGAGTATGTTTCCTTCCGAAGAATCTCGGACCACTGGTATCCCGGCTCGAGGGCAAACAGATGGACGTCGCGGGCCAGGATCTGCGGAGTGACTTCCTCGAGGGCCGAGATGTCGGCGATCCAGACGCTCCGCCCGTGGGTTGCCGCGATCAGGTCTTTTTCCCGGGGATGGATCTGGAGGTCATGGACCGGAACGGTCGGCATGTTGGCTTGCATCCGCGTCCAGACTTTCCCGCCGTCGAACGACACATGGACCGCCCCGTCGGTGCCGACGAAAAGCAGGTTGGGATTGAAGGGATCTTCACGGACGACGTTGACCGTCTCGTTGGGAAGGTTCCCGGCAATCGAGGCCCAGGTTTCGCCGTAATCCGCCGTCTTGTAGAGGAACGGCCGGAAATCGTCGTTCCGGAATCCGGAGTAGGCGACATAAGCGACCGCCGGATCGGAAGGAGAGGCCTCCACCCGGCTGACCCAATAGCCCGGATTGCCCGCGATCTTGTCGCTGACCTTGGTCCAATTCTTTCCGTCGTCCTTGGTCATCCAAACCAGGCCGTCGTCGGTTCCGGCCCAGAGGAGCCCGGCCGTGAGCGGCGATTCGCACATGAAGGTGATCGTGCAGGCGTTGATGTTGCCGTCACCGCCGGTCCGGTTGGGGAGCTTGGCCGGATCGTTGGTCGTCAGGTCCGGGCTGATCTCGGTCCAGGACTCTCCCCGGTTCGTCGATTTAAGAACGATGTTCGCCGCATGATAGATCGTCAGGGGATTGTGAGCCGAAACGATAATCGGTGAATTCCAATTGAACCGCAGGCCGGCTTTCCGGTAACCGATGCCTTTCCCTTCGCCGTTGACCAGGTCAGTCCGGGACAGCGAGCCGAACTGGCTTTCGTTGTAGAGGTACCGGTTGGATTTGCGGTCGAAGACGTTCATCATTCCGTCGCCGCCTCCGACGGAAGTCCAGTCCTCCATCCTTATCGCCGCGCCCTTTTTTGTGCTGGGTCCCATCACCGAGCCGTTGTCCTGAAGCCCGGTGGCGACCTGGTATGGGATGGAATAATCGTAGTCCACGGCCACGGCCTGGCCCAGGGGCATGTTGTCGGGATGGTACCAGTTTTTGCCGGCGTCCCAGGTCACGCCCAGGCCGTGATCGTAGCCCAGGAGCATGTGAGCCGAGTCGGCTGGATCGATCCACATGGCGTGGTTGTCTCCGCCGAAATTGAACGGGGCTCGCGGTCCCCATGTCTTCCCGCCGTCCTTGGATTCGAGAACGCCGACCGAAAGGGTGTAGACGTGCTTGTCGTCGTTGGGATCGATGATGATCTGCTGGTAATAGTAGCCGGGATTGCCCCCGATGCTCTGCTTCTCGGGGCTGACCTTGACCCAGGTCTCGCCGCCGTCATCGGTGCGGTAAATTTCGCCGTCGATCATCCCGTTGCTCGACTTGCCCTCCTGGATCTCCTTCCAGCGGTCCTCGACGGACATATTGGGTTTATTCACGTTTTCGACGACCGCGTAGAGGATCTTGGAATTTTTTGCGTAAACGGCCAGGCCGATTCGGCCGAGCAATCCGCCCGGCAGGCCGTTGGTCAGCTTTTTCCAGGTCTTACCGCCGTCGGTCGATTTGTGAATGCCGCTGCCCGGGCCGCCGATATTGTAGGTCCAGAATTTCCGGAGCCGGTCGTATGTCGCGGCGATCAAGGTCTCCGGGTTGGCCGGATCCATGACCACGTCGACGCAGCCGATCGCCCGGCCGCCATCGACAACGCCCAGGACCTTCGTCCAAGTCGCGCCGCCGTCGGAGGTTTTATAAAGGCCGCGGTCCGGATTCTCCGAATAGAGATGGCCCAGGGCGGCGACGTAGACGATGTCGGGATTCGTCGGATGGATGACGATCCGGCCGATATGATGGGATTCGGGGAGTCCCATGTTCTTCCAGGTCAAACCGCCGTCGACGGACTTGTAGACACCGTCGCCGTAGTACGTCGTCCGGGAGTTGTTGGCTTCTCCCGTCCCAACCCAGAGGATGTCGGGATTGGATGGGGCCACGGCGATGTCGCCGATCGAGAACGCCTTTTCGCTGGTGAAGAGCGGGGTAAACGTCTGGCCGTTGTTCACGGTTTTCCAGACTCCGCCGGTGGCCGCGGCGGCATAGAACGTGCTTTTCTGCTGCAGGGGAACCGCGAAATCGATGAAACGCCCGGCGTCCCGGGTCGGCCCGATGTTGCGGTAGGTGATGGTTTTGATGACGTCCGCGGGGGACGCTTGGCCGAAGGCGGCCGGAACCCCGAGGATGAGGACGGCGACGGCCGAAACCGCCGCGAGACGCACGAAAGGAGACACGCGCTGCATGATAGTTCCTCCTCCGATATGATGGGATGGGATCAGGCGGAATGAGCGGCGCAACGACGACCGACTCCGCCGACCGCACGTTGCGCGCAAAGTAGACGAAAAATATCACATCGGCCGGCCTTGGTCAACGGACGGGCCGCATTTTCTCCCGGCCGGAAGGCATCGCCGTCCCGTTTGCGTTATAATCCCCGTCACGGAGGGCCGCATGGACGTCATCGATCTCGAGGAAAAATACGAAGGAGAATATTTCGTCTGCCTGGAAGGCTGGTCGGACGAAATGAAGGATGCCGGAAACCGCAAGGAGCTCTGGTTCCGGCGGATGAAGGAAAAGGGCCTCCGGGTCAAACTGGCCCTCGTCGAGGGCCGGCCGGCCGGGATGATCCAGTATGTCCCGATCGAACACGCCCCGGCCTCGGGCCGCGACCTGTACTTCGTCCACTGCGTGTGGGTCCATGGTTATAAAGGAAAGGGCGTCGGCGACCAGCGGAAGAAGGGCCTCGGGAAAGCGCTGCTTGCCGCGGCCGAGGAGGACGCCCGGAAATTGGGGGCTAAAGGCATGGCCGCCTGGGGCGTTTCCCTGCCGGTTTTCATGCGGGCCTCCTGGTTTAAAAAACACGGCTACCGGAAGGCCGACAAGAACGCCGTCGCGGTCCTGCTCTGGAAGCCGTTCACGGATGACGCCGTTCCTCCCGAATGGATTCGGGAGAAGAAAAAGCCTTCGGACGTACCGGGCAAGGTCGCCGTCACGGCGTTCGTCAACGGGTGGTGTCCCGGCATGAACATGGTCTTCGAGCGAGCCAAGCGGGCTGCGGCCGAAATCGGCGGGAAGGTCGATTTCCGGCCCGTCGAGACGTCGGACCGGGCGACGTTTCTCGAATGGGGCACCTCCGACGCCTTGGTCGTCGACGGCAAATCCGTCCGGACGGGACCGCCCCCGTCTTACGAAAAAATCCGCAAAATCATCGCCCGCCGGGCCCGCAAGCACGGATGACCTCATGAGCGCCGACGTTTCGACGACCCCGGCCATCCGGCTGCTCCGGGAAAAGAACGCGGAATTTACCATCCGCGAGTACCGCTACGAGGACCGCGGCGGGACCGCCGTGGCCGCCCGGGAACTGGGCGCGGAGGAGCACGCCGTGATCAAGACCCTCGTTTTCGAGACCGACGCACGCGCCCCGTTTCTCGTCCTGATGCACGGGGACCGGGAGGTTTCGGCGAAAAACCTGGCCCGGATCCTCGGGGTCAAATCGGTCGTCCCCTGCCCCCCAGCCGTCGCCGAGCGCCACACCGGATACCAGGTCGGGGGAATTTCGCCGTTCGGGACCCGGAAAAAGATGCCCGTTTACATGGAGCGGACGCTGGCTGGCTGCGCCCGGGTTTGGATCAACGCCGGAAAGCGCGGCCGCCTGGCCGAAATGGCCCCGGCCGAAATCATCCGGATCCTGGAGCCGATATTGGTCGAAGCCTCCGTTTGACAGGACCGGCGGCCCCGTTTTATACTCGCTCACCTTCGGGAAGGGAAATATTCGGTGCCGGAATTACAAAAACTCAACGAGCAATTAGCCGCGGCCGAGCCGGAAGAGATCCTGGGCTGGGCCATCCGGTCCTTCCCCTACCAGACGGCGATGACATCATCCTTCCAGGCTTCCGGCATCGTCCTCCTCCACATGCTCCGGAAGATCTCCTTCGATTTCCCGATCTTCTTCATCGACACGGGCTACCATTTTCCGGAAACCCTCGAATTCAAGAATCGCCTCGTCCGGGAATGGAGGCTCAACGTCCACACGATCGTCCCGATCATGTCCAAGGCCGAGCAATACCGCGTCCACGGCCCGCGCCTCTTCGAGCGCGATCCCGACGTGTGCTGCCGCATCAACAAAGTCGAGCCCCTCGATGCTCTCCAGAAGGAGCTCGAGCTGAAGGGCTGGATCTCGGCCCTCCGCCGGGACCAGGCGGAAACCCGGAAAGGGCTCAAGCCGGTGATGCGGGACCCGGCCGGAGTTCTCCGGATCCATCCCTTGATCAATTGGGACCGGGAAAGGGTTTGGGATTTCATCGACAAGAATGGCCTGCCCACCAATCCCCTCTATGACCAGGGCTACGCCTCCATCGGGTGTTTTCCTCCCTGTTGCACCTCGAAATCCGAGCCGGGGAGCGACGAGAGGTCCGGCCGCTGGGCCGGGAAAGGAAAAGTCGAATGCGGTCTCCACAACCATCTCAAAAATCCAAAGTGAAAAAATTCCACCTCCGGTGCGTCCTGTGCGGAGCCGAAATCGACGGTTTCCACCGGTGGTTCGCGGCCGACCAGCGCTGCCCGGAATGCGGCAGCGACCGGGCCGATGTCGTCTACCGGACCCCGGCTGCGAACATCCGGCGCCTGTTCCAGGGACCTCCCAACGGGATGCCGGGGATGTGGCGCTACTTCGACATCCTCCCCGTCAACGACCGCAAGAACGTGGTGACGGCCGGCGAGGGCCTCGTCCCGATCGACCGCTGGGAATTCCTCGAGGATTACGCCCGGCGGAGATTCAAGATCCGCTGCCGGGTCTACGCCCATCGCCAGGACGACAACTACGCGACCGGGACGTTCAAGGACCTTTCCGGTTCGATCGTAGCCAGTGTTTTACGGGAAAACGGCATCCATGACTTCGTCGCCTCCAGCACCGGGAACACGGCCGTCGCCTACGCCCGGTACCTAACCGCGGCCGGCATGTCCTTCTATGCCTTCATCCCGGAAAACTCCTCGATCACCCAGGCGGCCGAGGTCGGCTGTTTCGGCCAAAACGTCTTCCGGGTCAAGGGAGATTACACCCGGACCAAGGAAATGGCCATGGCCTTCGCCCGGAAGCATAAAATGCCCCTGGCCGGAGGGAACTTCGATCCGATGCGGATCGAGGCGAAGAAGACGATGCTGCTCGAGTGGATCCGGATCCTGGACGAGTTTCCGACCGTGTATATCCAGGCCTTGAGCGGCGGCACGGGCCCAATGGCCGTCGCCAAGGGGTGCCGCGACCTTGCGCCCCTCGGGCTTTGCGGAAAGATGCCCCGCTTCATCCTCTGTCAATCCAGCCGCTGCGCCCCGATGGCCACCGCTTGGAAGGAGGCCAAGGCTAAGAATTTCCCCGAAGGATGGGAAAAAACCTACCCGATTTACCATAATCCCGACACCCGGATCGCCACCCTGGCTGCGGGTTTTCCGAAAACCTACCCGGTCCTGGCTCCGTTGGTCCGCGAAAGCGGCGGCGACATCTTCGCCTTCGACGAGGACGCCACGCCGCTGGTGGCCCGGATGGTGGCGTTCGAGCGCTCGGTCCGGATCGGTCCGGCCGCGGCGATCGGCCTCGGAGGATTCTTCGAGGCCCTGAAGCACGGGGTCCTCCGCGACGGCGACCGGGTCTTGATCAACATCGGCGAGGGAATCCGCCGGGCGCCGGAATTCCTGGCGACGATGTTCCGGGAAAAAGCCGAAGTGGCTTCCGTCGACGATTGCCGCCTTTCGGACCGGCCCGGCTACCGGGCAGGGCTGTGGGCGGAGCTTGAAGAGAAGGTGATGGCCGCCGGGAGAAAGGCGAAATCCCGGAAGGCTCGCTGAAACCGAAGACTCCGGCGTTCCCGGAGGATCTCCTCCCCTTCACCCGCCGGGGAAGCGGCGCCCTATTCGTACCGGATCAAGTGAAAGATGTCGACCTCGGGATGCGCCTTTTTTATCGCCGGGATGCCCTTGAGAAAGGCCAGGTCCACGACCGCCCCGAAACCGACCGGCTCCGCCTTCAGCATTTTCACCAGGTTCAGGGCGCTGATCGAGGAAGAGCCCGTGGCGATCAGGTCGTCGATCACGATGACCCGCTGGCCGGGCTTGAGGGCGTCATTATGCGTTTCGAAATACTCCACCGCGTACTCGTTGGGGGCTTGGACGCAGACGGTCTTTCGGGGCAGCTTGCCCTTTTTCCGGATGACCGATAATCCCAGGCGAAGGTCCCGGGCGACCGGGGCGGCGAAGAGATATCCCCGGGCCTCGATGCCGACGATGACGTCGGGTTTCAATTTCCGGGCCCACTCGGCCAGCCGGTCGATCGTGAAATGGTAGGCATCCGGATCCAGGACCAGGGGCTGAATGTCCTTGAAGTTGATGCCGGGCTTGGGAAAATCAGGAACTTCGTAAATCCATTTCTTCAGGTCTTCGGGTGTCATGCGTACCTCGCCGCGGAAATTCCGGGACTCATTAAAAAGGATTGGGGACGGGAAGTCAACTTCACCGGTCGATTCCCCAGGACCACTTGAATCCCAGGGGCAGATGGACATATTCGAAATACGTGGGGAGGGTCCGGCCGAAAAAGCCCGAGCTTTTAAATATGTCGCGAAGGATTTGGGACAGGTTCAACGAGGCGCCCACGAACAGATAGCGGCCGTCGGCGACGCCGCGCGACCGGTCGAAGTCGGTGTATCCGCGGACGAAGAAGCCGAGGTCCAGGGTCACGTACCGGAGCGGCTTGGGAATCCGGAGGCCGAACGCCTCGAGACCGGCCGGTTTGAAGTTGAGCATGAACTTCCAGCCGGTATTGTCCACGGTGAATTGCCGGAACCAGGATTTCCCGCTGTCCCGAAAACCCGGAGAGGGAAAATACTCCCAACTGAAACCGACCAAGCCGGCCGCCTTGGGGCTGGCCTCCAGGAACAATCCGAAGGCGATTCCGGAAAGATTGGCCGCGATATCCCCCCAGGAAAAGCCGTATTTGTCGGTGAAGGCGTCGCCGACCTCGATCAACAGCCCGATCGCCGCCGCCGAGAGGCCGGCGTACAGCCATTTCCGGGGCTTGCCGTCCTCCGTGTAATCGTAAATATCATAGAACGCCCGGGCCAGGACGTAATGGGCGAAGGCGTGGCCGATCTTGTCCGAGCCGCCCGAATCGGAATGATAGCCCCAGTTTTTCTCCGTCGACCAGCGCCACCGGCCCGTCTCGCCCCAATGCCAGGCGAACCGGCCGTAGGCCAGCATCACCAGGGGCGGACCGGTCAGGGCCGCCCAGCGCAAGACGGTTTTCTTGGTCTTCGCCGGATCCGTTTCCTCGGCCCCGCGGGCCGGGACCGCCGCAGAAAAAAACAGGGCCGCGATCAGGATAGCCGCCGGCCCGATCCGGCGCCGGCGGAAGGATTTCCGATTCTCAGAACTCATACAGGACTCCGAAAACGGGAAGGAGGGGAACTTGATACACCGGTTCGATGACGTGCTTGGTCCGGTTCCAATAATAGCGGGCGACATTCTTCCGGTTGTAGGCGTTCACCACGCTGAGATAGACCGAGAGCCTGGATCGGCGGAAAACGAATGTCCGGTCCGCCCGGAGAATGAGCATGTGATAGGCCGGATATCGCGCCGCCTGGATTTTCGTCTCGTCGATGATCCCGACGTTTTTCTCGAGCGACGCGGCCGGATCGAACGGGGTATAGGGAATGCCCCCGCCGTAGCTCCAGCGAAAGCTGAGATCCCACCGGGGGCCGGGCGTATACCCGCCCACGAGGTTGAGGATGAGCCGGTTGTCCGAAACCCGGTTCCGCCAGGTCGCGGTGAGATCCCGGTACCGGGATGCGAATATCGAAGCGCCGGCGAGGCCGTAGAATTTTTCCTTCAGCTTCTTGTGGAAGAGAATCTCGACGCCCTTGGCGGCGGCCCGGCCGGAGTCGACGACGTCCCGGTAAAACGTGAATCCGCTCAGGGCCACGTTGTTGTCGGCGAGAAAGAGATAAGGGTCGTCGGGGGTCAGGGGGAAATGGCGGTAGTCCTTGGCGTACAGCTCGATCGTCAGCCGGGTGAAGGCGTCGAAAACGATTTCCGTCCCCAGGACGGCATGAACGGCCCCGGGGTCCCGCAACCCGGTATTGCCGGGGTTGCGGGCGAGAAGCAGGGCGTAGAGAAACTGGCGATAGAGACCGATGCCGGCGTTGAGAGTCCAACGGGGCGTGACGGCGTAGGAAAGGGACATCCGCGGGGAGAGGAGAAAATGCTCGTTGAAGGAGAAATAATCCCCCCGGAGGCCCGCGGTCATCGTCAGCCGCCGGGTCAGGGTGAACGCCGCGCTCAGGAAGACGCCCGCTTTCCGGGCGCTGAACGACCCCGCCAGGCCGAAACCGGGAAAGATGTCTCCATATCGGTTGACGTAGCTGGCGAAGTAGCTGTTGAATTCCGCATCGTCCGTGCCGGCTTCGAAGCCGAACGTGAAGTGCAGGTCCTCGCCGGCTTTCCAGTAATTCACGTTGCGCAGGACCGTCGTCCGTTCCTCTTCGTCCCGTCCCATGTACTCGTCATCCGTCTCGACGTTTCGGACCAGGTCCCAATTCTTGACGATCGACGTGGACAGCGAGGTCCGGGACATCCCGGCTCCGTTTCCCCAGGTCCACCGCCAATCGATCCCGGCGGCGTTCTGCCGGGTCCAGCTGTCGAGATAATGGTTGAGGCTGTAGTCGACGGCGGCGTCGAGGTCCATCGCCAACCGGCAGGCGCCGAAAATATCGAGAAACGTGATTTTATGGTTCGGAGACGGCGTCCAGGTCGCCTTGGCCTGCAGCGTGCCGAAATCGGGCTCGATGCCCGTTCCGGCGATCTTGGACACCAGGCCGTAATAGCTCAACCGGCCGGAGGCGATAAACGATAAAGAGCCGAGGACTGGCCCCTCGACCTGGGCCCCGAGGGCCGACGAGCTCAGGTCGATTTTCGATTTCACCCGCTCGCTATTCCCCTCCTTCAAGCGGATATCGACGATCGAGGAGAGCCGGTCGCCGTAGGGAACGGGAAATCCCCCGGCTGAGAAGCGGACGTCCTCGATCAGGTCGGTGTTGAGGATGCCGTAGGTCCCGCCGCTTCCCCCTTCCCGCTGGAAAAAATTGATCCCGGTCAGGGGGATGTTGTCGACATAATACCCGTTCTCGAAAGGGCTCCCGCCCCGGACGATCAAGTCGTTGGACAGGCCGCTAACCCTGGCGACGCTGGGCAGGACGGCCAGGGCCCTGCCGAGGTCCTCCACCGTTCCAGGCATGCGGACGATTTCCCGTCCGCTCAAGGGAACGGTTTCGTTCAGAGTGATTTTCTCCTTCGTCAGGAAATCGGATTCGAGGGTGACGACCTCCTCGGCATCGTACTTGGTTCTTTCGAGAACGATCTCCCGGACCGGCGTTTCACCCGGAGCCAGGACGAATTCCCGGGTCAAAGACGCGAAACCGGGAAGCGAAAAGGCGACGATGACCTTGCCCGCGGGCAGGTTCCGGAATTCGAATTTCCCCTCGCCGTCGGACCGGCTTTTCAAGCCCGCGGCCCGGATTTCGACAGCGACCCCGGCCAACGGACGGCCGCTTCCGGCTTCGAGGACCCGGCCGGCGAGGACCGCTTTTTCCTGAGCGCCTAAAACCAGGACGAACAGGGCCGGGATCGCGGCCAGCGCTCCCGCCCGCCGCCGTAGGGCCGATTCTGGACCTTTCATAAATTTTCCACCGCCATCTTACCGTAAGCCGGGTCCGTCATCCAAAAGAATCCGTTCCGTTTATTTCCGCCGCAGCCGGACCGCGATCGTCCAAGCCCGGACAACCGCCGAAAGCCATGTTGCCAGGCCCAGGACGGCCGCGAACCCTTCCATGATCCGGACTTCGTCGACCCGGGCCGCGCGTCCGAGGAGCGGAACGATCCAACAGGCCCCGATGATCAGCGAAAGGCGTTCGCCGCGCTGCATCAACCCGGCATCGCAGACGACGCCCACCGATTCGCCCCGGGCCCGGGCATAGCTCACGATCAAAGCCCCGGCCAGGGCGAACGCCGGCCAGAATCCCGAAACGCCGCGTTCCTGAAGATAAAACAGCAGGCCGAGATAGACGAACGATTCCCCGAACCGATCCAGGGTGCTGTCGATAAACGCGCCGAAGGGGGAAACACGCTCCAGCCGGCGGGCGAGCCGGCCGTCGAGGATATCCGCCATCCCTCCGAGAAAAAGAGCCGCTCCTCCAAGCGCGAGAAATCCCGTCGCGATCAGGACGCCGGAGGCCGCCGACAGGATCAACCCGGCCCAATTCAGGGCGTCCGGGCCGATCCGCAGCTTGAGCAGCAGCGATTCCACGGGACGGAGGAGCGCGTTCAATCCGCGGGCGGTCCGCTCGCGGTGGGCCCGGTATCCTCGAGAGCCGGTCATGGGGGGCATGCGGAACCTCCTTGAGGCCCGGATCCGCCGTCCCTTCGGCGGCGGAGCCGGAGTTCCCGGGCGATCCGGGGCCAGAGAAATATCAAGGGGACTTTTCGTTCCCGGATGATCGCCAGGATCCGGGGATCGCCGCGCCTCTCGAATTTCCGGGCGATGTAATCCCGGCTTCCTTCGAATGTCCACCGGTGCTTCACCCAGCGGGCCGTCGCCCGCATTTTCGAGCGGGCGAAAAAGCGGCGCGATTCCCGGTGCTCCCGGAGCGTCGCGGGCCGGATCAAGCCGTAGCGATCGGTCCCCAGGCGCCGGATTTCGCCAGCCGCGGCCGCCTCGTCCAGGACCAGGGCGTAAACCGGCTCGAGAGCGGTCCTCTGAGAAAGGAAAAGGGCTTCGCCGCGCTCCGGCCCTTCCGGCTTGATCTCGGCTTCCAGGGAAATCCGGAAAAGCGTCCGGAGATAGTCTTCAAGGCCGAAGGCCTCCGGCAGCCGGGGCTTGGCCCAAGCCCATGTCCCGAGCGCGGTACGGGCGAGGGCGGCGAGGACGAAGCGCTCGATCGCCGGGCTCCGAGAATAAGCGATCGCAGAATGTTGGAAAAGCCGGGCGGTTTGAAAATGGTCGTGACGGCCTTTTCCCGTTTCGCGGGCGAAAACGCGGGCCGAAACCACGGCGCCCTTGACCAAGACCCGGCGGCCCTCGACGGCGAAGGCCGTCGAAATGAGGTTCGGAGGAAGGAAAACGTTCGCCAGCGCGGCCGGCCCAGCCGGCCGGGAAAAAAGCCCTTTCCGCCGGAGGGCCCGATAGAATTCGCCGTAGCCTGAAACGATGAGGAAGAAATCGTAGGCGCTTTCCGGCGCGGGCGAAGCCCCCGAAAGATGCGAGCCGAAGAAGATCGCCGAAAGGAGCGATGGCCCAGCCGCTTCGGCCAACCGCGAAGCGAGGCAAGCCGTCGTCTCCATCCTTTCCGGGGGGATGACCCGGCGGCCGAGGATGCGGACCAATTCATCGACCGGAGCCACGCGCTTTCCTCATTTCGTCCAGCCGGACGATCATGGCTTGGCGGAGTCCCTCGATGAATTCCGGCCACCGGTCCTGCACCGGCGGAATCCAGGGGCCCAGGACATCCGCCTCGGCGGAGATGCCGGAAACGGACGTGAAAAGATTCCGCCAATGCGAACAGGCCCGGAATCCGTCGATGACGATGAGGTACACGGGCCTCCGCTCGGTCTTGAGAAGAAACCACAATCCCGCCGGGAAAAACGGTCCGATTTCCCCGTCCCGGGTCCGATGGCTTTCCGGAAAAAGAAGAAGGGCCGGATGGAGACGGACCGCCCCCGCCATCGTTTTAAAAGCCTCGGCCGGATCCCCCTCGGGTTCGATGACCGGCCAGCGGACGATCCGCAGCGACGGCGAGACGACGGGGATTCCCCGGGCATAGCGCCGGCGGGTGACGAACGCGGGAAGCCGCGGCCGGGCGGCCAGGATGGCGACCGGGATGTCGAGCACGGACTGGTGGTTCATCAAAATGTAGCACGGCTGCTCGGCCGGGATCCGCCCGCGGATATCCACCCGTCCGCCGCCGAGGCGGATAAAAAACAGGGCGGTCCGGCAAAACAGGCGGGAAACCGGGGGCGCGGTGTGCGTCCTTGTCGACGGAAAAAGGACGGCCAACGGCCAGAGGACCAGGTAAAAAATCGGGAAGCCCAAGCCGACGGCCAGGACGTGAAAAGCCAGGGCGGCGAGGAAGCTCCGGCCGAGGGTCAAAATCCGTCTCATGAGCTCATTCGGCGCAAGGCGGCGCGAGAACGCTCAGCGCTCGGGGGACCACTCCGATCTCGACGTCCTTATTTTCCGCCCGGAACAGCTCTCCGTCAACTTCGAAGAGCGGGGCCTCGGCGAAGGCCAGGCTCAGGGACCGGGCCCGGGTGATCGAGACCTCGCGCCTGTCTCCGTGGGTCCCGGCCATGAGCGCCCTGAGGACCCCGAATCGGCGGCGGGGCGGCGTGTTCATGAAGAGGACGGCGTCCAGGACGCCGTCGGTGGGATCGGCATTCGGAGCGATCCGGAAATATCCTCCGAAATGGCGGGCATTGGCGACGATAAGCATATGCGCGGACCGTTCCTGGATTTCGCCCCCATCGACCGACATGCGGATCGAAAATCCGGGATACGAAAGCAACTGGCGCAAGGCGCAACGCAGATAGAGGAGGCGCCCTTTCCAGAACCGCGTCCGCCGGACATCCTCGATGACGGCGGTGTCGTAGCCGAAACCGGCGACGTTGAGAAAGGGCCGGCCGTCGGCCAGCCCGACGTCGATCATGCGCGTCCGCCCTTCGGCGATGATCCGGACGCAGGCGTCCAGGTCGTGACGAGGCAAGCCGAGGGTCAGGGCTAGATCCGACCCCGTCCCCCCCGGGATGAGTCCCAGGCTCGCCGCGGTCCCGGACCGGAAAATCTCTCCCCCAACCTTGTTCCACGTCCCGTCTCCGCCGACGGCGATAATGGTTCGACAACCGGCCGCGAGGGCCTCCCGGGTCAAGGGGATTTCGTCTCCGGCCGCCTTCGTCAGGACGATATTTGCGGGTCCGTGGCGGCCAAGGCGGTCCCGGAGCGGTTCGAGCAGCCGAAGGCAACGGCCCCGGTCGGCGTGGGGATTCAGGATGACGGCTTGCTTCACGTCCGCCGATCCCTCAGGCAGCGCAGGTAATACTGGTACGCATCGTCGACGGTCCGGATCTCCCAGGCGACGTCGCTGGGCAATTCCATCCCGAGGAGCTTCTCCAGCCGGGTCAGCAATTCCAGGAGGCGAAGGGAATCGATGTGGACATCTTTAAAAAATCGGGTTTCCGGCCGCAGTTCGCTTTCGGCCACGCCCAGGGCGGCGGCGAGAAAGGAACGGAACTCGGGATAGGACAGCTCGGCATCAGCCATGGTCGATGTCCATGTCCTTTAAAAGAAATTTACGGACTTTCCCGGAAGCCGTGACCGGAAGGGCCTCGACGATTTTCACGTGATCCGGCCGCTTGGCGGGAGACAGGCGCTCCCGGCAGATGGCCGTCAAGCCTTCGGCCGTCATCGTCGCGCCTTCCTGAAGCTCGACGTATAGCCAGAGGCATTCGCCCAGGACGGGATCCGGCCTTCCCATCGCGGCCGCGTTTTTTACGCCGTCAAGCGTCAGGACGAATTGCTCGATTTCGGCCGGGAAAACGTTTTGCCCGCCCCGGATGACCATGTCCTTCTTTCGGCCCACGATCCGGACGAAGCCCTGTTCGTCCATGACGGCCAGGTCCCCCGTGTAATACCAGCCTTCGCCGTCGAGGGCGCTCGCGGTGAGGTCGGGAGCATTATGGTATCCCAGCATGACGCTGGGCAGACGATGGGCCAGCTCGCCGACCCGGCCGCGGGGAACCTCCCGCCGTTCGTCGTCGACGATCCTGGTCATGTTATTCAGGAGCGATCGCCCGACGGTTCCTCTTTTCTTGGCCCGGGGGTCGAAGGCGGTCGTTTGAAGGGTTGCGCCGATTTCGGTGGCCCCGAAGGCGATATGGACGCTGCACCGGAAAGCCCGTTCGGCCCGGAAGGCGAGCTCGGGAGAACAGGGCGCCGAGGTCAGGGCTAGGATCCACAGGGAGGACAGGTTGCGCCGGCCGAAATCGCGGCTCTTCATCAAGGCCAGGGCCATCGTCGGCGAGAGGGTGAGGAAACCGACCCGCTCTTTCTCTATGGATTCGAGGATTTTTCCCGGGTGGAAGCTTTCGTTGACGACGAACCGGCCCCCGACAAACAACGTCCCGATGAGAGAGCCGTATCCGAGCAGGAGATGAAGGGGCGCCGGAGACATGGTGACGGGCGGGCGGAAAATCGCCCGGATCATTCGGGGCCCGTACCGAGCGGCCAGCTTGACTAACACCACCACTTGCATGATCGGCGGCCGCTTAATAAAGCTTTGGCCTTGGGTGGCCGAAGACAGCATCGTCCGGTGGCTGTGGACGACGGCCTTGGCCGTTCCCGTGGTTCCGGAGGTATAAAAAAACGCCGCCGGCGCGTCGGGGGAAACGGGAGGAAACAGAGTTTCCGAGTCCGCGTCCGCTGAGATCGTCCCTTTTTCGACAGCGGCTTTCATCTCGGACCAATACAGAACGCCTTTCAAGTCGGGAAGCGAGGGATGTCCGCTCTCCAGGATGATTCGGGTCTCCTCGTCCGGCACGTTCTGGTCGGTCAGGATATGCGAGCAGCCCGAATCCTTCAAAATGGGGATCAGATCCCGGGATTTCAAGGTGGGATCAATCGGGATGACGGCAGCGCCCAGCGCGGACGGGGCGAAAAAGCCGTATGCGAAGGCCAAGCTATTGGGAAGAAGGAGGGCGATCCGGCCGCCGGGGCCGAGGCCGCGTTCCCGGAGCTCCCGGGCCAAGGCCGCGACATTCCCCAGCAGTTCACGATAAGTCAGCGTCCTGTCCCCGCAGGTCAAGGCCGGCCGGTCCCTGTGAATCAAGGCGGTTTTCCGGAACGCCTCGTAGAGCGTCATATCCGGGGAAATATGAAGCTTATACATGCAGCGTTCTTGTCATAAAGTCCGGCTCCGCCGAATGGGGATGAGCATAGTGATCACCCTGATCGTTGTCAAGAAATTCCCGCGGCCCAAACGCGTTTCCGCGGGGACGGGCGCTCGATCCGGATCCGCCGGCGGCCGTCCGGCTCCACTTCGATATGGACCCTGATCGCCTTCAATGGAAAATCGATCCGCTCGCCCCATTCGATCAGGATGACGGCTTCGCCGATGGAATCCTCGAAGCCGAGGTCGCGGATCTCCGACCGGCTGTCGAGCCGGTAAAGATCAAGATGGAGGATGGGCACCCGGCCTTGATAAACATTGATCAGGGTGAACGAGGGGCTGACGACCTGCCGGTTGTTTTTCATACCCAAGCCGGCCGCAATTCCCTTGGCGAAGACGGTCTTGCCGGCCCCGAGTTCGCCGGTCAGGAGAACGATCTCGTCCCCCCGGAACGTGGCGGCCAGGCGACGGGCCGCGAGCCGGGTTCCCCGCTCGGTCCGCGTCCACAGGACCTCCTCGTTCTTGGGAGTCGACGATCTCACGCTTCGTGGTCTCCACAGCCGCAGGTCTGGAGCTCTTCAAGCGTCTGGGCGGCTTCGGGAAGGTATTTGATCAAATCCCCGGCGACGACCGCCCGTTCGCCGAGGTGAGCGGCGGCGGCGTCGCCGGCTTCACCGTGGAGATAAACCGCGGCGACGGTCGCGCCGTAGATATCCTTCTGCCCCGAGGCAAAGGCGCCGATAAGTCCGCTCAGAACGTCGCCCGATCCGCCCGTCCCCATCCCCGGGTTTCCGGTCGGATTGACCGAAACGCGGCCGTCCGGGCCGGCGATGAGCGTTCGATAGCCCTTGAGGACCAGGATCGATCGGTGCTCCATGGCGAAACGAGTGGCCAGGGCCAGCCGGTCGTTTAAGACTTCAGGCACCGATAATCCGACGAGCCGCCCGAACTCGCCCGGATGCGGCGTCAGGATCGGCGGCCGGGAAACCGTCTTCAGGACCGCCGGACGGCCGGCGCAGATGTTCAATCCGTCGGCGTCGATGACGACCTGGGCCCGGATTTTGGGAAGCACTCTCCGGACGAGCTCGGCCGTCTCCGGCTGGGCCGAAAGGCCCGGCCCCACAACGACGACGTCCTTTCCCGGCAAAAGCTGGATCAACCGGGGCAACGCCTCCATAGCAGCCGTCCCCTCACGCGTCTCCGGAAGCGGTTCGGTCATAAGCTCCGGCATGGACCGGGCGATGACCGGGAGACAGCTTGCGGGAGCGGCGATCGTCACCAAGCCGGCTCCGGCCCGGTAAGCGGCTTTGCCGGCCAGCACCGCCGCCCCGGTTTTCCCCCGGGAGCCGGCCAGGATGAGAACGTGACCGAACGTTCCCTTATGCCCTTCCCGCGGCCGTTCCCGGAAAAACGGAACGACTTCCGCCGGACCGGCCAGGGAAAACCGGAGCTCCGGCGATTCCAACAGGACCGGAGGAATGGAAATATCGATGACTTCCAGCCGGCCGACGAATTTTTCCGCCGGCGGGAGGACATGGGCGATCTTGGGGGCTCCCAGGGCGACCGTCAGGTCGGCCTTGACGGCCGGACCTATCAACCGGAACGTGTCCGAGGACAGGCCCGAGGGCAAGTCGACCGCAACCCGGAATCCGGGGGCGGCGTTGAGATCCTGGATCACCGCGGCTGGGAGGCCTTCGACCGGCTTGGTCAGCCCGGTCCCGAAGATCGCATCGACGATGATGGTGGCCGAGCGAAGGGCTTTCTTGAGGCGGGACCGGCCGGCCGGGCCGACGACTTCGATGATCTCAAGGCCGAGCTTGCCGGCAATCGCCAAATTGAGAGCGGCATCCCCTTTGACTTCGGATTTGGCCGCCAACAGGAAGATTTTCGGCCGGGCTCCGAGGTTGTGGAGATGCCGGGCGACGACGCATCCGTCGCCGCCGTTGTTCCCCCGGCCGCAGACGATCGCGATCCGTTCCTCGGTCAGATGGGGAAACCGGTCCTGGAGGACCACGACGATCCCGATCCCGGCGTTCTCCATCAGGACGGCTCCCGGGATGCCGAATTCCTCGATCGTCCGGCGGTCGATCTCCCGCATTTCCCCGGCTGTCAGTATTTTCATGGGATATCCTTTGGTTCGATTTTAACACAGCCCCGGCTGATGGACGAATCCTGACTCATTGCGATAGTTTTATTAAAGAGGATCTCTTCCATTGATTTCCTTCGCGTTGCCTTCCGGGCGGAAAATATGGTACGTTTTCCTTCACTCAATTCCATAATTCGCCGGAAGGACCGGTTAGAGGAGAGTTGCCATGCCCATCAAAGTCGGAATCAACGGTTTTGGACGGATCGGAAGAAACATGCTCCGGGCCACCCCCGCGGACGCCGGGATCGAGTACGTCGCGGTCAACGACATCGTCGACGCGAAAACGCTCGCCCACCTGCTCAAATACGACACCGTCCTGGGGATTTACCCCGGCAAGGTCGAAGCGACCGCCGATGCGATCGTGGTCGACGGAAGACCGGTCAAGGTCCTGGTCAACAAGACTCCCGCCGACCTGCCCTGGAAGGATCTCGGCGTGGAGATCGTCATCGAGTCCACCGGGAAATACACCAAGCGTCCCGACGTCATCAAGCATATCGAGGCCGGCGGCGCGAAAAAAGTCATCGTCTCCGCCCCGGCGACCGATCCGGACGCGACCATTGTCCTTGGGGTGAACGAAAAGACGTACGATCCGGCCAGACACCATATCCTGTCCAACGCCTCCTGCACGACCAACTGCCTGGCCCCCGTGGTCAAGGTCGTCCATGAGCTGGCCGGCGTCGTCAAGGGGCAGATGACGACGATCCATTCCTACACCAACGACCAGAAGATCCTGGACGCCCCCCACAAGGACCTGCGCCGGGCCCGGGCCGCGGCCGTGGCGATGATCCCGACGACGACCGGCGCGGCCAAGGCGGTGGGCCTGGTCTTGCCCGAGCTGAAGGGCAAAATCGACGGCATCTCGATCCGCGTCCCGACCCCCGACGTCTCGCTCGTGGATTTCGTCGCGGTCATGAAACGGCCCGTGACCGCCGAAGAGGTCAACGCGGCCTTTAAAAAGGCCGCGGCCGGACCGCTCCAGGGCATCCTGGACTACACCGACGAACCGCTCGTTTCCGTGGATTTCCTCCACAATCCCCATTCGGCCATTGTCGACGGCCCATCGACCAAGGTCATCGATGGCGACCTGCTCAAAGTCATGGCCTGGTACGACAACGAATGGGGCTATTCCTGCCGCCTCGTCGATCTCGTCAAGTACATCTCCCGGTGACGGCCATGCGATTCATCGAGGACCTGGACGTCCGCGGCAAGACCGTTTTTGTCAGGGTGGACTTCAACGTCCCCCTGACCGAGGACGGGACTATCCGGAACGACACCCGCATCCGGGCTTCCCTTCCGACCATCCGTTATCTCGTCGATCATGGGGCCCGGGTCATTCTCGCCTCCCATCTCGGCCGGCCCAAAAAGCCCGAACCCTCCTCAAGCCTCCGCCCCGTCGCTGCCCGCCTGGCGGAGCTTCTCGGGAAGGACGTCCTCATGGCTCCCGACGTGATCGGACCCGAGGTCGACCGCCTGAAATCCGGGCTGGCCGACGGCGGCGTCCTCCTTCTCGAAAACGTCCGCTTCCATCCCGGCGAGACCAAGAACGATCCCGAGCTGTCCAAGGCCTTCGCCCGGGGCGTCGACATCTTCATCAATGACGCCTTCGGATCGAGCCACCGGGCTCATGCCTCCGTGGTCGGCATCGCCGGCCTGGTTCCGGTCCGGGCGGCCGGATACCTGATGAAAAAAGAAGTCGATTTCCTGAAAAAGGCCATCGACCCGGTCAAGCCGTATGTCGCGATCCTAGGCGGGGCGAAAACCGAGGACAAGATCCCGGTCATCGAAGCCCTGCTTTCCAAAGCCGACGAGATTCTCATCGGCGGAGCGATGGCCTACACGTTTCTCGCCGCCGAAGGGCTCGGCGTCGGGAAATCGCTCGTCGAGCCGGATAAGTTCGAAATCGCCCGGACGATCCTGAGGAAGGCGAAAGAACGCGGCGTCGCCTTCCGCCTCCCCTCCGATCATGTTCTGACGGCTTCGATCGAATCCGGAAAAGTGGATCGAATCGCCGACGCCTATCCCCTCCCGGACGGCCTGATGGGCGTCGACATCGGGCCGCGGACGGTCGCGGCCTACGCCGAAATCATCGGCCGGGCCAAGACCGTATTCTGGAATGGACCGCTCGGAGTTTTCGAGACGCCGGCCTTCGCCGAGGGAACGATGAAAATCGCCCGGGCGGTGGCCGCCTCCTCCGGCATCACGGTCATCGGCGGAGGCGACTCGATCGCCGCCGTAGCCAAGGCCGGGGTCGGCGACAAGATCAGTCACATCTCGACCGGCGGCGGGGCTAGCCTCGAATTCATCGCCGCCGGAACGCTGCCGGGGCTGGACGCCCTGGAAGGCTGACCCGATGCCCATGAAAAAACGCCCCTTCGTCGCCGGCAACTGGAAGATGAACATGACCGTCGCCGAAACGCGGGCTTGGTTCTGCGGTTTTCTTCCGCTCGCGCCGGGCCTGAAGGAAGCCGAAATCGTGGTCTGCCCGCCCTTCACCGCGTTGGCCGAAGCCGCACGGCTTGCGGCGGGGACGACCGTGGCCGTCGGCGCCCAGAGCCTCCACTGGGAATCCTCCGGAGCGTTCACGGGGGAAGTCTCCGGGCCGATGATCGCCGAGATCGGCGCCCGCTACGTCGTGATCGGACATTCGGAGCGCCGCCAGCTTTTCGGAGAAACTGACGGGAGCGTGAACCGACGGATCGCCGCCGCCCTCAAGGCCGGACTGCGCCCGATCGTTTGCGTCGGCGAAACGCTCGAACAGCGGGAGAAGGGCCGGACGCTGGATGTGGTCTCGGGACAGCTGGACGGCGGATTGGCGGGCTTCCCGGCCGAATCGATCGGGGAGATGATTTTCGCCTATGAGCCGGTCTGGGCGATCGGCACCGGCCGGACGGCTTCGCCCGAGCAGGCCCAGGACGTCCAGGCCGGAATCCGGAGCCGGCTCGAACAAAGGATTGGAAAATCGGCCGCGACGTGTGTTATAATTCTTTACGGCGGGTCGGTGAAGCCGGCCAATGCCTACGCCCTGTTCCGGCAGCCGGACATCGACGGGTTTCTCGTCGGGGGCGCGTCCCTGGAAGCCCCGTCATTTGCCGGGATCATTCAGGAATCGATCAAAGCCTATAAGGAATGAATTAACGTGACGGCTTTATTGACGATTGTCCATGTGGTGATTTGCCTCATCCTGGTCGTGGCGGTTCTCCTCCAGTCCGGAAAGGCGGCCGACCTGGCCGGCGCTTTCGGCGGCGGCGGAAGCCAGACCGCGTTCGGGCCGCGGAGCCGGCAGTCCCTGATGTCGAAACTCACGACGGCCTGCGCGATTCTGTTCATGCTCACGTCGCTGGGCCTGTGGCTATCATCCGGCCGCGAGCCGGGCTCGGCAGTCAAGGGCGTAGCCGCTCCGGTAAAGACGGAAGCTCCCGCGACCCAGCCGGCCGCGACGAAGCCCGACGACAAACAGGCCGGCGCGGGCGCCCCGGTTGAGAAGAAGGCCGGCGACAAGCCGGCCAACACGCCGGTCGAGAAGAAAGCCGAGCAAACGCCGCCGCCCGCGGCCGCGAAGAAATAGTCCTCCGGGCATATATGCCGAAGTGGTGGAATTGGCAGACACGCTAGCTTGAGGGGCTAGTGAGCATTTAACCGCTCGTAGGGGTTCGAGTCCCCTCTTCGGCACTCCCCAACTTCCCCTGAAACAGGGGATTCTGCCTTATTTTACAGGGATTATCATCAGACATACCCGGACAAATTAGGACAAATTAGGACGGCGGAAAGCACAAAAGTAGACACAATTTTCCTAAAAATACTAAGGTAAAAAACAAATATTTTCGGATACTGCCTAATCCATTACATATCAATAACTTACGTGATGATGGAAATTGAGCTTAATTTGACTTATTATATAGTCCACTATATAATATTCCCATGATGAACGAAACGAACGAAGCCAACAGAACGAAAGCCATCGAGGACGCCATGTCCGCCGTCGCCGGCCGCCGGGTTGAGCTGACAATCCGGGCGGAACGCTCCTTCACGTTCAGCTATGACGTGATCGACGGAACGGCGGCGAAAAAAATCTCCGAATATTTCAAAGGTCAGGCCCAGGTCGCGATCGACGAAGATGCCGAATGCGGCACCTGCGTCTATGTCGATATTCGATAAGAAAGGACATTCCAATGACTCCCCATGAATACTCCCGCTTCTGTCGTCTCCTTCGAATCGCCATCCGCAAATCGAAACGGGAACTCACTCCCGCCGACATCGGCATCATCGCCGCGAAGATCGAAGCCAAAATACTCAAAGGCCAAATAAAGGAGAACTAAGATGATCGAAAAACAGAAAAAGAGACGCTGCCCCCTCTCCCCCGAGGACGTCACCCTGGAAATGGTCAAGTTCGCGCTCTTCGGTTGCGTCAACTGCCTCTGGTCTGGGTGTGAATGCACGGATTATTCGAAATTTGCCCCCGCCGTCTCCAACGGCCAGCCCACCTGCAACGCCTATACTTACTTCGATTGAGGAGGAAATCATGGATACTAAAGAAATCACAGATCCCGTTAACGACCCTCTAATCATCGGAAATCTCGTTTCCTATATTATCGGATGCCCGCTTGCCTGGGCGAAAGATACCGCGGAGCTTATGATCAAGAACGATTTTCCCATCAACAACATTAAAACGATGGGTAATGTCATCGAATACCTGTTATACGTTAAGAAGGCCGTCTTGAAGGGAAAGCCGATGATGTCCTGGAAAGAAATCATCGATTTCGAGAAGGAAAGCAAACTCGTGAATTGAGGTATAATCGTCACATGGAAAAGAAGCAGCCCACCAAACGACGCCCCGGGCGCCCAGCCGCGTATGGTCGGGGAATCTCCCCTACCGTTTATATCACTCGCCCGGACGCTGACAAGCTCGAAGCAATCGCAGAAAAGAGGCGTGTCTCGGTCTGCGAAGTGATCAGACGAATTCTTCATGAACATTTGGAAGAGAAGATTTAGCCGTCACAATGAAACGAGACGCCATCGTCACAATTGGGCACAGATAAACTAGTCCCCATATTATCCTTATGCAGCTTTTTCTCTATCTATGTTTTCCCTAATAATTTGATAAAAGAGAATTCCACAAAAAAATATAATCAACGTAATAAATACTGCATATACATACTTAGTATATGGTGTTTCATGTGACAATAATGCATAAGATAAAAACAAAAATATTGTCGTAAATATCGCCATATACTTATTATAATGACGTTGACCTCTATCAAAAGGGAATACAACTTCATGTGCGATATGAACAATAATTTCGATAATTTTTTTTATTGTCGGGACCATTTATCTCTATTTTCAGCCCAAGCAAGATGAATTAAAGAAATAAGTACAAATCCAATCCCGGATATAGTAAATCCGAGATCGGAAAACAAACCAAAAATAATTAATCCGAGTCCTCCCAATAGCCCAAAACCTGAGATAAATAGACTTATTGGATTTATATTAATCATGGTATTTTTCTTGGTTTCCTCGGTATTTCTGGTCGGATAAGTAAAAGAGGAGAATAACGGGTCATACGTAATCGCATCAGCTCGATATTTGTTCTCCGTTCTTTTCAGACTATCAAGTGTCCCACCTTGATAGTACTCTTTTCTTAACGAATAACTGTCATATCGAGCATAGTTCATTATTCACTCCAATTTAAACATCGATTTTTTTTGACATTTCACTAATATAAGCCATTTCCTTCTCTGCAGCCTGAAGGCATTTAATTAAACTTTTAAGATGATTCTCAGTGGTTTGAAATGAAAACGACTTTTCACTTGTCTCCGTTATCAGGCTAATTTCGATTTGAACTACCGGAACAAACTTTTTAAATTTTGGGAGATACTCGGTAACGCTTTCATTTTGATCGAAATACTTAATAGGTTTCAACTTCAAATTTGACGCGAAGGAACAGTCTTTATAGATTGGGCCACCTTTCTCTGCCGCCTTCTGATCGGAATAATATTCCTGCCGTTTATTGATAATCTTGTGTAATCTTCCAACAATTTTCTTTGCTTTATCAATATTCTCTTTATCCAGATAACCAGCTGTATATAAATCATCCAATAAATCTATTTCCGACTCATTATCACCTATAAAACTCGCAACAAAAAACAGAATGCCTAATATAGCCCTCACTTTTTGAGGATTGTCATCGCAATTCGACGCAACCTTAAAAACCAATTGATCTCCATCATCAAAAAGGCAACTATCAGTTTCCGATAGTTTTTCGATTTCAACGATTACGGATTCGGGCGAATCAAGAAATGTTTTAAGATCTTGTATAAACTCTTTTTCGTTCGTAAAGGTGACACCTTTTTTGAACTGATTTGTTTTGAAATCAGATGACTTGCACATGATTAACCTATAATATATCAAATATTAGATTCGAACGTTTGCTTATTATATCGGAAAAAAGGAAACACCCTGTTTTCTCCGCGCTTTCCCATATAGTCCCTTTTTGTCCCATCCATAATGGGATATTAAAGAAAAAAATTGTTTTGTCAATAGGGATTCACTTATCCCATAAGATTACCGGGTTATACGAGTGAATCAAATCTATCCCCCAACGCCTTCTCCTCTTCCCACCGAGTTGCCGCGATATCCTGCCACCCCTGCTCCTCTATGTAGCCGTTGAACGTCGAATACTGCCGTATTCCCCTGGCCACGAGGATCTCGGCGGACTTCTTGACTTTATATAGTTTTTTGGAATATAAAAAGGACAATCTGCTAAAGGAGGCTCAATATGAGTCAAGTCGCTCCGTTTCATTCTTCAAGGCCCGGAACGGCCGTACACCACAACAATAACAAGTGTACGGAGGGAAACAACATCGAGTCATATAACCGCAAGCCCGGGACGGGCGGTTTTCCCCTCTGTGAGCGCTGCAAGGAACTGAATAGAGAAGGAAAATAATCCCTTTATTCTTCTAGCTTTCTGCAATGATCGGCGATTAATTCGCCGAGAAAAGAAACGCTAATTCCCCATTTCCCTGCCAATTCTTTAAACGTTAGCCCCGTCTCGAAGCCGTTATTCATTGTTTTATGATGCATTCTAGGATTAATCGGCTGAGAATGAATCTCATAGCACAAGATTTCCCCAAAATCCCTACTAAGGAATTTTTTCGGGTAGCTTTGATAAGATTTTTCAATATGCTCACGGAATTTTCGTATTTTCTCCATCGCGCAGACTCCTACGCTTATTACCCTATTAGTCCCGCTAACGCCCGTTGCTCTTCCCATCTCGCCGCAGCGAGGTCCTGCCATCCCTGCTCCTCGACGAAGCCGTTAAACGTCGAGTACTGATGGACCAACCTAGCCACGAGGATTTCCCGGATCCGCTGGCATTGGTCGATCGAAGGCATCGTGAAGCCGTAGGAGTTCGTGTAGCCGGCCGCCCGATTGTCCATTCCGTCCCCGTCGATCTCCGCGCCTGGGAACTGATCGAGAAACCGCTCGAGAGTCTCCAGGCTGTTCGGCCCGTGGAGTTGCTCGATTATCCCGGGGAACCTCTCTTTGAGCTTCAGGGCGACGCCCTCGCGGGTGTGCTGGCCGGCGACGGAAACGACGATCTTTTCATTTGGGACGCCCTGTTCGTTCAACAGCCGGATCATGAAGTCGTGCCAATCGAAGAGGATCCCGTCGAGGTATTCCTGTGTCTCCTGGTCGTTCTCTTTTGGTCGCTCCATCTCGTTCCCGGGCATGACGCGATAATCCACGCCCGACGCGTTGAGGAGCTCGACGGCCTTGGCGACAATCGCCGGGAGGTAGGATTTCATCGTCCCGCCATCCCCGCCGAAACCTCCGAACACCCCGCCCGTGTGCTCCCCGTAAGCCCGCCCTTCAGAACCATCGAGCTTTTCATATGTCGGATCGCCCAGGACGCCCGGCTCTTCGCTGGCGCCGTGGTGCTGGATGTTCTGGAGTAGCGGTTGGTGGCGCTTGTCGATCCCGGCCTTCATGCTGCAGCCGTCGAAAAGGCAGAGGGTCACCCGGATACGGCGCTCGGCGCACATCTTGAGCACGGCCGCCCACTTGGCCAGGACGTCCTCGTTCCAGGGATCCCCGTATTCCTCGGTCCAGGCGATCGTGAAAAGCGGGAATCGCTGGCCATCGAAAGCCCCGCCCTTGTCCCGCCACCAGCCGACCCGTTTGAAGATGGAGAAAAGCCAACCGGCAGTCAAGAGCTCCCACGGCCAGGTGAAGTCAAAAAAGACCCGGAGGATGGAGCCGCCATTCGTGACTAGGTCGTCGAGGTACTTCCGGATCTGCTCGAGCGGGAAGACGATCAGCTGATAGACATCAAGGCCGGTCCGGGGCTCGGTCGTGTCGGCCTGGGGCGGGTAAGCCGGAGGGGGTGGCGGAGGCGGCGGTTGCGGAGGCTCCACGGGTTTCGCATGGACCATGCAGGTCTCCGCTGGCGGGACCGGCTCCCCCGGTCGGGGTTCGACGTAGTACCGCCGCTTGATCGTCCCCGTGCAGTACTCGTTCGCCCGCTGGCCCGAGATGTCACAAAGAGCGATCTCAATAGTCGGCCGCGGCCTAAACGCTTCGAGAATCGCCTTGATCATGTCTTTAAAACTCATTTTTCTCCTCGCTTTTAATCACCCGGAAGTCAAAGGCCGGATGATCTTGAAAAATTCGAAGTTCACCGAAAGAGCGGGTATCCCGCCCCCCGGATCCCATGTTTTAGTAAATATTCCGACCCGAACGCCGTTACTGCAATCCGCGCCCCAATTCGCATAAGAGGTCCCGGCGTCCGTCCAGGTGCTTCCATCGGTGGAATAGAGGAAGTTCATCAAAGAACCGTTCCCGCTCCACCCGCCGCACCTTCTGATTTTCAGCCAATAAGTCGAGGCCGATTTATTCGCCACCTGGACGATTGAAGTCGTGGGATAGATGGCTTCAAGAATACTGGCGCCGTTCGGTCCCCATAGGATAGGGCTACCGCCGCCATAATTGCTGATCCCAAAAGATGTGATAAATATTCCCCAATGCTGCCCTGCGGCCCGAGATCCGGAGATCGTCGCCTTCGTGATGATCTCGCAATCCCAAGCCGGAAGCCCCATGAACAGCTTCGGGGCATTATTCACCGACGTCCACCAGTCCATGTTCGTTCCGGCCGTTCCCGCAATATTCAGCACCCCGCCGGATTCAGCAACCGACCTCCCTCCGCCCGTGTTATGCGTCTGCCAAGGCCAGCCGATCGAGTCATCGTCGAAGTTATCCAGGAACATGATCTCGTTCGGTGAGATTTCCTCATAGGTCGGCGGGGCTCCCGTCCGAAGGAATTTTTTCCGGTCCGCCTCCGTCGCCTTGGGAAGGTTCTCCCAGGCTTCCTCACCTTTGATTAGGATGTCCCCCTGAGCCTCGGACGATATCTCCACATCCGTGATGTCATTCAGGGAAACGGGATATTGAGCGGATCCTCCGCTTGTACCCACGCCCCCGCCGATATCGCCGACATAGAGA